>Ga0209092_10002039_pt1 | contig 18963 bp, 9 predicted proteins | sample FraStrMetagenome_FD_187446 | JGI IMG/M metagenome (GOLD analysis project Ga0209092, IMG submission 187446) | Marine eukaryotic phytoplankton communities from Arctic Ocean - Fram Strait ARC3M Metagenome (SPAdes) (version 2) | ecosystem: Environmental > Aquatic > Marine > Oceanic | place: Fram...
ACTGGAAGAGTGTCAATACTGCAACAGTAAGACACATAAAGATGCCAATCAAATATTGATGTCTTGGACCTCTTCGTGGATTCTGGCTATTGTCAGTCATTGGGTGATCTGTTCTTTTGTGGGATATCTATTCTTATGACGCTTAACGTGGTTTGATTGTTTAGATTTTTGTTGTTTTCTCTATTACATACCGAGATCTGATTAAAGTGTCTTGTTATATATACTCTACACACTGCTGGCCAGAGTAGATTTTTTTGTTCACTTCTTACATCGTAAAATTATGCATTATAGACTCCATTATATAAAAGATCGTATATATTTTTTATACTACGTTTTTACACAAGAACGAATCCACGGCAATAGTCGTCAATAGATACATAGTCACTTAGCTCAGAACCTATTTTTAGGCTTAGGGTTATTTTTATGAGTCTTTGACATCATTCAAGGATATCTCAACAGCAGTCCAGAGATTCTAGCAATCATGAATGGATATGGATGCACAAATAAGCACAGCATCTACAACTAGTCGAAACCAATATTGGAAATCTCTGCCAGAGAATCTATTCCCCACATCTCTTGCGGTTGATGCTATAACGTCCATATCCAAATATGAGCAACACAGTCTAGTATTCATCTTTCGTCATGAAGAGCATCCTTCCATTATTCTGTATCAAAGAACCAACAACAAATACACATTATTGCTTGACCTCCCAGGTTCCGAATATTATATTGGTGTTATATTACAAAACTACTTCTACATATTTTGTGGAGTAGCACAGCCCTACACAGTCTATAGACTAGATCTTACACATAAGAGAAAGCAATGGGAAAAAGTTGGAATATTGCAAGCAAATGTCAAACAAGCACAAGCTATAGGTGTAGATAAAATTTTGTTATCCAACTACTCCAAATCATATATTTATGATCCATTGGAATGTGAATTAACCGACACTCCAATGCAAAATAGTGGATTTCATGATATGAGAACAATCGTCCAAAATGACATTTACTTTCTGGGTGGATTTGATAAACGAGAATCAAATCAAATGAAAATATCTGATAAAATAGATATTTACAACATATCAAGTCATTCCTGGAGAACTGGTCCTAAAATACCAATACCTCTCGTTGCTGCTGGTATGACAGTTTATCGAGATCGATGGATTATTTTGATTGGAGGAAACGTACCAGACGAAAATGTAATAGAGGAATGCTTTGTATATGATACATTATTTCAGGAATGGAATAAAAGTCAGATGGGACTGCCCTCTCCTCGAAGTAATCATAGGTGTTGTATTGTGAATCAAGATCTTCTAATTATTGGTGGACATGAATTGGAATTGGATAGTAGTACTGCGCAAGGGACGATTCCATTTATAAATATTTCGTATATTCTCCCAAGATGGTGTATGGTGGGACATTGGGTGATACTAAGAAAACTTTTGGAGAACGGTAGAGCTGATTTTATCATGAATGGGCCAGAAACAAAAGAGAAAGATTTTTTTCGTAAATTATTCATGGAGTTAGCTTTGGATATGTTTCAAGTTGTGCTTTCATTCCTGACTTATGAATGAAATGATTGCAAAGACAGACATTCTAGATTCACTATGTTTGAATTGTACATACCATCATATTTCCAAACAAAGCCAAAAAACTGTGAATAAAGTTCATTGTCTGTTTTGAAAATGATCCATTAACATAGGTTCAAGAAGACTCACATTGCTTGTTTTGGTAATTATGATAAATGTATGAATAAAATCACACAGCGATGGAGGTACGAGTCGGAGATAATATTGCATATGTATATGCTTAGCATTGCGTTCTTGTAATGATAAATACATACCGTAGTATCATATGAATTGAAATATAGTTGAAGCTAAGGCCTTTTAGGATTATTTGCGTATTCATGTTACACTCAACGTCAAATGTAAATCATCAGCATGGCAGTCTTCATGAAATCCCTTTACACATGGCTAAAAAAACATAATCGATTAACACAATATGCTCAAAGGTGCCAACAACCATCATGTGCATCGTATCTTTGTAAAATTTGTGACACAATATTTGTCCAATCACCTTCCTTTTTTCGCTAAACTTATCAAAAAAAGATTCCAAAATACTCTCATAAATCTTTTCAAAAATTTCATTTTGGTCACAAAAAATTTCTCATCATGTTAACCAGGTCTCTTCGGTACTTGCTGAAAGAAGTCGGATCAAAAATAGAAATTTATGATTCCGATAAAGAATGTTATACTGAAGGTATTATCGAATGCATCAAAGGATCAAAGGTGCTTGTTCGATACATTTCAACTGAGAATCAAGAATGGGTAAATCTTGAATTCATATCAGTAAAAGCCAAAAGAGAAATCCATGAAGATGATATAAGCAGCGATGACGATGCTTATGAGGAAGCACATATAGGGGAAAGAATAAAAGTTTGGTGGCCATCAGAAAAAAAATACTTTGAAGCTACTGTGAACGACGCGATGGATTCATGGTGTTATCTATGTTATGATACTGGAGATGAAGAATGGGTAGATTTGTCAGAACGTAAATACTCAAAGATATTTCCAAAACAAAAAAATGGAAAACCAGATGTATCACAGTTTGAGTCAGACTCTTCGTTTGAAGCAAGGATAGAAAATAATCGATATAAGCCTAAAGCAAAGACGAGAAAGTCATCCACGAAATCAACAAGTTTGTCCAATGCAACTTCACCCAGCTACAAAAGGTATGAAATCTTGTCAGATGCTAATTCTAAGAAGGCGAAAAAGAAAATTGATGGGAGGAGAAGCTGGTATGAATCTTTTCAAGCTTTGAAAGTACATTTAGAGGAGCATGGGCAATATCCAACAGTTTCAACAATTCTTGGTCGATGGATTGTTCATCAAAGAAAGAAAGGTAGAAAAAATTTATTGCGACGTCAAATTGATCTACTAGATTCAATAAATTTCACATGGGAAGCAGTCAAATTTGAATACGATGAACGATGGGAAAAAAATTACCAACTCCTTATCAAGTACAAAAACAAGTTTGGCCATACCAGACTCACACAAAAAGAAATTTATCAAAACCAAACTCTGGGAAACTGGGTTTCAAACCATCAATCACTGTACAGAAGAAAAGAGTTACGGAATGATCGCTTTCAAAAGCTTGAAAATATAGGATTTGAATGGATTCGGGATAAACGACAAATCTGGAAAGAGAACAGACCTCTTGGTAAGGTGGCTGACGCCTGGAACGAAAAGTTTGATGTTTTGAAAGACTATAAAGCCGACTTTAAAAATACCTTAGTCCCTGCAGGGTATTTAGTAAGAGACATTCAGACAGGCGAAAAGTTTGATTTGGGCGCATGGGTATCGAAGCAACGACGTAATTTTCAAAAGGATCTGTTGAGAAAAGAAAGAGAAGATAAACTAAGAAGTATCGGCTTTGTATTCAAAATCGATATTTATGATGCTGAGTCTAGTCATAATCAGAAATTATGGGATAAAAGTTTTCAACAACTCATCAAGTATAAGGAAAAATATGGAGATTGCGAAGTACCTGCAAAGTTTAATGAAAACCTGACTCTTGGAGGATGGGTACGATTTCAAAGAATTCTCTTACGCCATAATCGACTTGATTCTTCTCGTTCTAAGCAGTTAGAAGGAATTGGATTTAACTGGGATCCCTTAGAAAGAAGGTGGCAAACGATGCTTGAACATTTAAAAAAGTACAAAAAAAAGTATGGAGACTGTTTAGTTCCTGTAAAATACGTGACAGAAGATGGAATGAATTTAGGCAGCTGGGTGCGAACTGTTAAAGGTCTACGGAGAGGTAGAAGAAACACAAAGACGATATCTGAAGAGAGAATCAAACAATTAGACGAGCTCGATTTTTATTGGAAGGATGTTATACTTTTAAATTGGGAAAAAATGTTTGAAGAACTTAAAGAGTTTAAAGACAAAACAGGTCATTGTCGTGTCCCGCAATCATATTTAGTGACTACCACAAAACCCCCTCTAGCTCTTGGAAAATGGGTAGGAAGACAGCGTACCACTATTCTTACAAAATTGAAAGATACAGGTAACCAGATATACACTGAACGGAAAGAACGAATGGAAGCAATTGGTTTTGAGTTTGTTGATATTCTCGAGGAAAAGTGGAATCGTATGTTCAATAGTCTTAAAACTTACAAAGCAAATCACGGTAACTGTCAAGTTCCTACAAAATACACAGTAAATATTGATGGAGTACAATATCCTCTGGGCTCATGGGTTTCTGCACAGAAGTCTACACTTCTACAAAAATCTAAACTCAATAATCCCATATTCGCGAAAAGAAAGGAAAAGTTAGACGAGATTGGCTTTCTATGGGATCCAGTCAATGTCGATCAGTGGGATAGAATGTATGAGCGCTTACTTCAGTTTAAAGAAGAATTTGGCCATTGTAGAGTGCCAGGTAAATACAACGAGAAATGCGGGCACCTAACAACTTCGTTGGGCTCCTGGGTTGCGGTTCAACTTCGAGAGATACCTTTGAAGATTAAACAAGGAGTTAATCATGATTTTGTGGAAAGGAAAAGAAAGTTGGATGCAATAGATTTTGAATGGGAATGGGCTTATAAAGATAATTATCAATGGGAGAGAAACTTTGAGAAGCTTACTTCATACTATAAACAAAATGGACATTGTTTGCCCCCTAAAACAATAAATGATGAAAAATGGGGTTCTCTTGGAACATGGATTAGAAGCCAGAGAAAATTTGTACCTCTAAGAGCTGCCAAAGGCGATGCATTGAATCAAGATCGGAAACGCCGTCTTGATGCTGTTAATTTTACTTGGGAAAATAGTTTGGATTTACAATGGCAGGAACAATATGAGGCTTTGAAACGATTCAAAGAAGAAAATGGACATTTGCAAGTGTCATGGGGATCAAATAGAATATTAGCTCAGTTTTGTAATGACCAGCGCAAAACTATTCCTGAGAAACTTAGCATATCAAACACTGTATATCAAGAACGAAAGCAACTTCTTGATGAAATTGGTTTTGATTGGGATAGAACACCAAAAATCGAGAAGATTTGGGATGATTACTTTAAGAGTCTAAAGCAATACAAGGAAAAGTTTGGTAATTGTAATGTCCCATCGACTTATGAAAATGGAAAATTGTATCACTTTGTTCGGAATCAACAAGTGAAGGTTCCTTTGGGAATGGAAAATGGCGACCCAATGTATAAAAGGAGAAAACAATTGTTAGATTCAATTGGTTTTGATTATGAATCGAAGTGGGAAAAAGACAAAATTGATAGTTGGAATAAGATGTTTGAAAGATTAGTAGAGTACAAAAAAGAACATGGGAATTGTCGTGTACCGTATCGCAATGAAAAGAAAGAGGAAGCAGATGGAAGTGTTTTAGGAATTTGGGTTTACTCACAGAGGACTAGCTTACTAGAGAAAGCAAGATCAGGCAAACCTATACACATTGAACAAAAGAAAAGACTTGATTCTATAGGATTTGAATGGAGTGACTTTCATTTTGAAAAATGGAACATCATGTTTAATGGCTTGAGAAGATTTCATGCTAAGCATGGTCATACACGTGTTCCTAGGTTCTACAAAGACAAAGAAAACCCTCTGCCAGCTAGTTTAGGCTCATGGATATCAAGTCAAAGAACCGCTATTCCAGAGGGCATGAAACAAGGTAAACTGGGATTTGCGGAACGAAAACAGCATCTTGATGGCTTAAAATTTGTCTGGGTGACTCGAGCGAAGCCCGGCATGGCTAAAAACCCTAGATTTCGATCTAAGCAAAAAAAATTAAAAACAGATCTTGAGAGGAATGATGAAACTGAAAGCGATGACGATGAGATGGAAAGCACTCAAGAACAAACTTTCATTAATAGTAAGAGACCAAAACGAAAAAAATCAAAAGTAGGTAGTGAGGAAAACTTTAAAAGTATGACAGATGAGGATGATACTGACACTGTACAGGAGCAAATTTTGAACTACAGAAGAAGCACTCGTAGGGCGGCTTTGCATGCTTCCAATAAAACACGTAAAATGTTGTTAGACGATTCAAGCAGTTCTGAAGATAGCAACGATCCCAGTGATGATAAGGTTGAAAAAAAAAACTCCTCTGAAAATGAATATGATAGTAAAGCATCAACATGCTCTGAAGACGACGAAGAACTTCATGTTCAGGAAGTTTAAATCATAATGTAGAAAGAATACGATGTTTATAATTCCAAGCGATTTGGCATTCGATTGTGCAGACTCCGTGTCATCTTGCTTGTTTATATGAGTGGACATCAAAATTAATTTTGCAATTCAGCTCATAAGATCTGACAGCAGTATGGCATCCATTCCAATTACTTTTGTGTCAAGGAAAGTCAGACGTGACTGGCGCCGATCAAACGACATATCCATGGCAATGAAACTAATAAGATTATACAAACTAGTCAGAATCTAAAGATTGTGTTAGGTATCTGATTCCACATGTATTTGAATTATGACATTAAATATTAACACTGTATTAAAAACCCTTTTTTTAATACTCCAAAACTACAAACAGATCAAATGTATAGTATTAGATAAACGTTTTTGCGACAGAATTCCATTTTATTAAACATTTACTGCTTCATATTTTGCAAAAATGCCCAAGGCGATAACGGAACACCTTCATTCTTGGGAGGAACAGTTCGTCGTAACTGTTTCGCCACGTTTCGTAACCCTTTTAAAGCGTCTGTATCTTCCACTACTTCTAAAACTTTTGTTTGTTTTGCAATCCCCATTTCTTGTAATGCTGCGTTTGCTGCCTGTCGCCCTGTTACCACTGACTTTTCTGTACTCCAAGAAGCATGCCCAGTTCGATCTATCCAATCACCACACACGTGTAAGTTTTTATCCATTGTAATATCCGGAGAATTGGATGCCGAATCTAGACAAAAATGAGAAACTGCATTACGTGCTCGTACTACAGAGGAATCTATAATCATATCGGAGGAAAGGAGTGGTTCCTGCAATGCTTTAGAGAGCGCTAAAAGGGATAATTGAAGAATCTCCTCATCTGTTTTATCTACAATAGCATCAGCACGAAAAAAGTCCATTTCCAATACGGCACAACCGAATTTTTTCTCTGTTGAAAATTCATCTTGAAGACGTTGCAAATCATAAATACAGAATCCAGTCTCTTCCAATTCCGGCAAAATATTTTCTCCACATACAATGACAGGTGAATCTTTCATTTTCGTTGCATAGTTTGATGGCATTTCCGTAGTAGTGTGTTGACCACCTTTCACCTGAGTGATTGGTGAAGGTGTAAGATACAATCGTACAGCGACACAGGTGATTCCACGAAGTTTGGAAAAACTTTTTGAAATGGGTATTCGATCAAATACGGATGGAGAAGAATCACTTAATTTCCCCATCGCGGTTGCTCCCACAGCCATAATGACAGAATCGCATTGAAGCATTTTTCCTTCCTGTAATTGAATTTCAAAGTTATAGTCAGTTGCATTCTTTCTTCTTTCCATTGAAAGTACCCTATTTTCCACACCTCCGCGAATCTGTACACCCTGTTTTTCCAACTGTTGACTCCATGGTCCAAATATCTTTTCTGCAATACTACCTCGACACCAGCGTACATCAAAAGCACCATTGGATTGAAGTGCAAATACATGAAAACAACTAAGTGCAGCAGCGGCTGAAATATCATAACCCGGTCCCATGGGAAGAACATGTAAGAGTGGTGATACTAATTCCCCATATAAGGCGGGAGTAATTTGAGCCTTTTCTAAAAATAATTCTTGTGCTGAGATTTTATCATACCGAAGCCAGGATTGACGATCTTGTTGTTGAAAATCAGCCCATGACGGGAGGAGGTTTAAAGCGGATATACGGTCTAGGTTAGTAAGAGGGGAAGATGGAGAAGGAATGGTCAAAAGTGCTAAATCCAATGGAGGGGGTAACAACTTGGCTATCGTACTTAAAAACGGATTCGAATCTTGATTGGTACTTTGAGTAGCTTCTCCCAAAACTGGCGCTAATGCTACACGCCCATTTTGACTCACGAGTGCACTGGGTGTATACTCTGTCAATACGTTCTCTATTTCCACACCCTCAATATTTTCCATAACATCAAATGTATTTTGATATTCTCGCCAAAATCCATGAATACCCGCTTCAACAGGTCGTCCAGAGGGTGTTCTCCACCCCCCTGCTAATCCACCCTTTCCTTTTGGAGCTCCATCCAATAAAATAATTTCTAAATCATTTGAATTTTCAGCTAGGGTAGAAGCGGCAGTATACCCGGCCCATCCAGCACCAATGATTACCACCCGTTTCTTTATTGCGTTGGACTTGGTGTCGGAGTTGGTGGAGAATAATTGAGTTAATTTAAGGAAATTGGATCGTGAAGTTATGGAATTTGTAGGGATATAATTTGATGTTGTCGATGATACCCAACTTGTAGCTGGTGTAGAGACTTTGTTGACAAAAGGTTGAAATGCTGATGTGGTGCAGACTTGGAAAAGAAGTGCAACTAGCACTTTCTGGTGAAAGACCTTCATTTGTTTGATCACGATAATATCTACTTTTTAAAATCGTTCTTGATTTTCATTAAAGTGAAACTAATAAATGTAGGCAGATATGTTTATTCCAGATTGGTGTATTGCTGGTGGTTTGTTGGGGGACGTCATGCTGATGTTGATATTCGTTTGACAATTGCGTCAGCAGCAGTTGCTACGCGGTTTTCATACCACGTTGTTGAAACGAGATAAAAGTTGCCCACATTTTTCCAAAGTCAAAACGAATTTCGACAAGAAAATTTTTAAGATCATGGAGATAAAGTGACCACTAATAAAAAAGGAATACAGTAAAATGAAAAGAACGAAAATAAATAGAAGTGATTAAGACGTCATGAAATTAAGACCTGAATGATATTGCAACAATGGTTTACACTTGGTTTCCACTGAATAGTACTGAATCCATGTGACCATTGCTTGTCAAAACTCCAAAAATCCACTTCTGATCTCCATGCCAATTTTCACCCAGCGGTCTTAATGTTGCTGTATGAGTTATGAGATCAAAACCAGGCAAATTGCTAGAATTAATAGGTAATCCATAAAGGAAACCATCCTTGCTTTCCACAAATGAAAATCAGTTTAACGAACCACCTTAAATAGGTCGCACTAGATATAGCTTGATTCTGTACATCAATTTAGAAGCCTTGGCTGCTGCATACAGAGAGGAATAAATGTTTCCTTCAATTGCTAGGACTCCACTACCCCACTTGCATTACTATCGTACTTTTCTCCTGCGAAAGATTTTGAATCGTTTTCCACCTCAACCTTGAATATGTGGTTTATAAACGGGGTACATGGTGGATATTTCCATCACTTCCATCGACATCTCCAAAGTATTTCCATGGAAATAAACCTAGACCATCTCCTATTTTAATCAGGAGATTTTCAAGATTGGCGGGATAAGATTTGATAAGCTTGCTGTGACTAATTGGTAAGAAGTAGATGAAACCATGTTAAGTGCTTGAACTCTCTCCATTTTTTTCTATTCTATAATTAAATCTGTAAATTCTATTCCAATCTGATTCCAATCTCTCCTTTTCAGTATTGACCTCATAATGACAGCAATGTTTACTCCAACTGATCAACTTAACTTTTATCAAATATCAAACATTGAAGTATCTTCATCTTCATCCATTACTAATTGATCCGTCTTCACGAACCGTGAATTAAATTCTTTGAGTTTCTCTGGATCATTTAATGTGGGAGCTAAAAAGCCCACAAATTTACCAAAATCCTCATTTATCACGAATTCCTTTTTTACACCTGTATTTGCATTACGAAATGCTTGCAAAGCCTGAAAAATAGCCCCCTCATTTATCACCTTTGGAATATATGCTCCCATACCGCTTGTGATTAGGGTTTTATTGGGATCTTGAATTTTGGATTGAATTCCTATTGTGAATAAGTCACATAATTTGGAGTTTCCACCTACCAATTCTCGTATTAAACTTTGAAATAGTGGATGCCCTAACATCTCAACGGTCATTCCATCAATATTTTTAATCATTGCTTGCACTGTTTGAATTATTGGTCTTAATTCAAATCCATTTTTTTTGCAAATAGTTTGATGGGTGCGCATCTGATGTTCCGACGGTATTATTGAAAATAAGGATAACTTTGCACGAAGATCCAATGGGACCAATCGACAGTGTTTACAAACGTACCATCCAGAGGAGGTTTTGAGAAAACCAAAGAGCTGAATTTGCTCAAGTGTTGCAGGAGGATGAAATGATGGGGTTCTTGATGCAGAGGTTGGTGTAGGTTGAGTAATATAAGACTTTGTGAGTGTATTGTGGGATTGTACATTAGACTGGTTTGATGAGAATGTTTGAGCTTGTGTATTTGATATTGAAATAGGCGCAGTTGATGGAATAGGTCCAGGAGAACTTTGAGCTAGCCCGGCGTTAGTCAATGAAGAAAGTCCATTGGGACGCAAAGGAGCTTGTGTTGGACTTTGAGTCATTGGGGCTCCTGAAAGCGGCTTAAAAGGTTGTTGATTGATTGTTGAAGGCAGATTAGAATTTAGCATAGGATTTTTATGAATTGCGGGAGTAAGAATCTTTTGATTTGAAACAGGAACTTTCCACCCTCCCTCGACTTTAGGAGATGTTTGCGCGGATTTTGGTGGAGGTGCGGTATTAGTTATATCATCATGATCCCGAATAATTTTAAAAAACAACTGAGCAAACATTCTTTGGGATCCATGAGGTAAAGAACTCATTTGAGCTGAATGGTTTTTTTTTGCGGCTTGAATAGAATGTTTTAATTCTGGAGAAACATGAAAGCATTTCAAGGCATGATTTAAATATGATACATTGGTTCCAGAAACAATATTGTCCGGAGTTGTTGGAAATGATCTTCCTGGATTGGTGGAGGGTTTCAGAGCACAATGTTTACAGCATAAACCTGCCGTCCCGTATCGGAGTCTCTTGGAACGTTTACCATGGAAATCTTGAGCATCGACATGGCAGATTGTAAATTGAGACAGGATGAAAAATACATAATCGGAGATTAAGGAGCGGTGATGTTGGAAGACGAAAGGACCAAACACCGAATCATTACGAGGAGACTTATACAATTGATGAATGACATTAGTTGTGATTGGATCTTCTTTGTAATAAACCAAAGAATCAAAGACTTTTACTATATTTGGAATGGCTTTTGGTTTAGTTTTCATATTCATGCCTATGGCGGGTTGTAAATTGGACAGAATATTCGAAGGGGTTATGTCAGGTGCATTGATTGGTAAAGGATTGGACTTTATCTGAACGCCTCGAGTCAATATGTTAGATTTAGTAGGAGCCACCACAGCCTCCTTTTTCACACTAAAAGTATTCATCGGCAATGCTGAAAAGGCCTGATAACCCGCCAACAAATTAGGGCATATAGGTAGAGGACCCAAAGATAAATCTCTAGTAAACTGTATCCCATCCTTGGAATCCACTAATCCCAACCTCCGTGCTGCATCTTTGCAATACGACATTGCCAATGATGGAGAAGCCTGCTTTTGTCGCTTTGGATTTCCAAATTCATCAAACATGTATTCATGAAATTTTTGTCGAATATCTGAGGGTAAATTGGGACATTTCAAAAAATGAAGATTGGGTTTTTGACTACATTGGGTATAAATCGCGGCAAGGTCAGGGGGGTATGAAATGGATCCACTACTATATCCACCGGGACCTCTTCGTTTATCGATTGTTCCATTTTTAGTTAGTTGTTGAGTTGGCATATTGACAATAGGAGCATTGTGCAGATTATCCGAAGCGAAACGACAATGTATACATCGAAGACCTACTTTTCCAATGACCAAGGGCGCTCCTCGACGTCGACGAGTAGCGGCAAGAGCAATATCTTTATGGGTGGTAGCGAAAAATTCAAGATTGGAACGGACGTGGCAGTGTAATTCCGTCAAATACTTATAATCTTCCGGGAGTGCAACACAGATAGTTCCATGTGCAGAATTGGAAGAAGATGTTATGGGCTTTGACGCTAATCCTAAATCATGTGATGGGGGAGATGACTGTTGAGAGGTAGGAGTGGGCAATTTGGTGATTTCTTTAGTGGAAGATGTGGTTGAGAGTCCAAGGTAAGAATCGACATTGATGGAGAGCTTCTTTTTGGATTTTTTCCGTCTTTTGGAATTGGATTCGTTTGCACTTCCATTTTGGGTGGTTCCTTTCTCGGAAGTGGAGATTAAGGAAACAAATGAGCTAGAATTCCATTTGCCATGATTTTTCTTCTTCTTTTTTCGTTTCTTCTTTTTGACTTGTTTCGAGGTATTCGCGTCTTCTGTATTTGGTTGAGGAAATATATCTTTATTGGCCATATCATTTATATTCGAGGTGGTAGCTGGATTAATGTTCATATCTGGATATATGATTCCTTGATTTTGTGTGTTTTCTTTCACATTCTTCACATTTTCTGTTGCAGTGGGGGTGTTCGTATTCTTAGCATCCACTATAGTGGATATATTATTTGTTTTATCCATGTTAGCACTCTTTATGCTTTCGTTTGTAGCAGAAACATCTTTGCTTTGTGTATTATTGCTAGGCTTTGCGAATGAGACTTGATTGAAGTTTATATTTTGGTTTGATATTTTTGTAGCACTTTCTAGATTTATACCTTCGGATGAAATTTTTGTAGTTGGGTCGAATGCTGTATCTGATTGTTGTCTCTCTTGCTTCATTTCCCGCGAAGACGACCTTTCCTCTCCTTCGGCAAACAAAGCATCGATCTCATCATTTTCTTCTATTGGATCACCATTCTCAGAGTCTCCAATTTCAATCACTTCTTCTTCTTTGGTATTGGATCTATTTTTGTTTGGTTGTGACGATTGGACTTTAAACAAGTTATTTCCATCCTCATCTTCAAGATACTCAATTCTACTTTGAGGATCTGTTTTTTTGTGATTTGGCTCTGGATTCTCCAATATCTCTACATCTTCCAGATCCTCGTCTTCCTTTACTTCCTCTTCCGATGATTCAATATATTTTACTTCCATTTCCTCATCATCCTCCTCATCATCTTCTTCACTTTCATTTCGATTTGTATGAGTTTTTCTAGGTGGCATTCGTCGTTGTTTTCGTTTCTTATAATCATCCTCATCTTCTTCGAAAAGATCGTTTACTTCTGCTTCTACTTCCAATTCATCTAAATTCATATCTTCTTCTTCTTCAGCTTCGTCTATGGGAGATCCTGCCGAATAATCACTTGCTGAGACATCATCATCTTCTTCTTCACTACTACTACTATTATCGTCTTTGCTAATATTACTATTATTTCTCCTGTCATCATCACTTTCGGAACTATTCCTAGTTTGAATCGATGCTATCGATCCTGCTGTAATGGAGAGATCTTTTGTGATTTGATCGGACTTTATGGAGGATGGTTTATTTGTTGAGAATAAATCATGAGTAATGGAATTAAATGAATTTGAATTGACGGTTGGTCCGGTATTTACATACGAAGATGGATTTGGATGGGATGAAAGTGACGAGTGCTGAATGGGTCTTTTTACATGTCGTGACGAATCACTATTTATAGTGAATAAATCATGACTCAAAGCAGTGGTCTTAGAAGGAGAATAATTCAAGTTTGATTTATTTTGAATCGATGTGGAGGATTGGAATTGGTTTATTGAACTTGAATGATTGGAGTAGTTATTATTGTTTGTATTCAATGATTTATTTCCATGAAAAAAGTCATGATTGGACGGATTAGTTCGAAAATCAGACGATGATGTTAATGATGAGTTGGAAAGAGAGTTGAGGAAGGACGGATTGGTTTGTTTCGGATTTGATGACTCTCCTAATCCATTATGTGTTGGATTCGAAAAAGTCAAGTCATGAATATGATTTTTATGTATTTTTGAAGGATATGCACTTTTCGACATTGCATTATTGGAAACTGAAATTTGATTGGAATTGGCCCTATTGTAAGAAAAAGAATTGGGATGGATGAATCGAGATTGTGTTGAATTTACCAAAGAATCATTACTATTTTGGATGATGGAGAGATTTGTCGAATTCGTAGGTAGAGCTGTACTGAATACTCCTCCATTTGTTGAATTAGGGACTGCTGCTGCCGAAGAACTAATTGCTCCCAAGAAACTTGGACCATTGTTTGAATTACTTAAGGATGCATTTTCATGTGTATTTCTAAATCTTGGATCAGGATTAGAATTTACGTAGCTTGATTGTATGGAAATATTAGATTGAGAGCCTGCTGGCTGCCGAACACCGGAGTTTGAAAAGCATGGTCCCTGCGATGAAGTAGAAATAGGAGTGGTCACAGAAGTATTATAACTTGTGTCGGTCAATATAGATTGAGAAAGGTCATTGGGAGATGCCGATAGACGATTATTATTATTTTGAGATGGAGTGGAAGAAGATGGATCCGAAGATTCATGATTAAGGAAATAATTGGGTATATAAGTAGGCATCTTTAGATTCCGTGAAGGTCTCAAGCGATGGAGAGGGGGGTGTCCTTTGTTTTTAATTTTACGGTATATTATTTCAAAGGACTCATATTGAGGACGTCGTAAGGCAAGTGTCCTTTGATGGATACGTGTTTGGAAAGTATTTTTAATTTATCGGATTCAAAAAGATTTGTATTTTTGATGCAGGATGGAGTGGCTTGATTAGATGGTTAGAGTTTGTTTCTGGTAGTAATTTAATGAAGGAGAAGAGCACACGTGTAATAATAATATACACGATGCAAGATAATTTACAAAATACTCCTAATATATTTTATTTAAAAAATGTTTTATATTTCTTATCCCAATCTCTATCAAGACTACGTCAGCAGTGGGTTAATTTGGAATATGTGGTTGTGACATCATTGCAATATTCTTGGATTGTTTTGAATAATGAATGGGAACAACTTTCTTCTATGTATGAAAGATGGGACCAAAAGACAAACTTTACATTCCTAATTAAATACTTACTCTTATAGGTATGTTGTTCAATTATTCTTTCTACGGACCATTACTTCAGGTATTCTTAAAATGCGGTTTCAAAAAACATGTTACTCACTAATTTAGCACAAAGGATTCAATTGATATGATTATCGCACATGAATAAAAAAAGATAAGAATAAAACACAGTATTTAACGTTTCATATTCTTTTCATTTGTACAATGATATGAAAGCGATCCTATTCATATTTAAATACTGAAGTTGAGTTTTTTTAGAGTTGTTCTATGGTTTTCTTGTAACATAAAGTAATAGCAGCAAACAAGAAAATAAAAAAGTACTCCCTCTTATCTTGCAATTGATATATCTATTCGCGATGGTGAATACTCGGAATGGAAGCTATGATCCAGAAAACCCTACTGCTATTCGTGAAGATAACAAGATTGATGAAAGAATCAAACGGTGCTTAAATGACCGTGATAGAAGACATGAAATATCTTATTTTCTCAGAAGTCCTACTGAAGAAGATAGGAAAAAAAGAGCTTTAGAATATGAGAATGATAATGGATGGACTGCCATTTTACGCGCTATACACCTAGGTGTAGAGGTCGAAGAAGTTAAACTAATATTGAAATTCACAGACGATATCACAACCTGTAAAACGCAACCTTACGAAGAAAATGTTCTTCACATGGCGGCCTATCTCAACTCATCTATTGAGATTTTTAAATGTTTGGTACGTAAAGGTGGTGCGGAAATGATTAAGGAAAAGGATAGTCTTGGAAATACCCCTTTTCATTACGCCTGCGCATGGAATAATGAATTCAAGGTTATCGAATATCTAGTCGAAAAGTAAGTCACCTCACTTATCGTATCACTTCAAAGATTTCCCTAATGTATGTTTTATTTGTTGTACGATTATAGAGGTGGAAAAGATGTTCTCAAAGAAAAGAATAAGAAGAATTGGGTTCCTTATAGTCAATATCCAGGTGTTCAGGCTTATCTAGATAAAGTAGGTGGTGATGTATACGAGGCATCCGTAGAAAGTCAGATCAATGTAAAAAACTCTTTATCCTTTCATGAATTGATTAAATTGTGTGAAATTGAGGAGATGGAATTAAGGCTCGAAGACTCAAAAAGATGGAAAGAACTTTATGACGAAGGAGATAAAAGTGTTCTTATGGAACTGCTATGGTTCTATACCCGAGCTACTTCTCCTTTTATAAAAATGAAATTTTCACATCTCATCCACCGCATGATAGACATAGGGGGGAAAACGTTGATTATGAAAGAAACAGAAGATGAAAATAATGTCCTTCACTATGCAGCCATGGATGCAGCACCCCTTCATATCGTAAAGCATTTAGTTGAAGTGGGCGGTATCCAAACTTTGCTCGCAGAGAATAAAATGGAGAATACGCCTCTACATGAAGCATGTATAAGTCACGCACCAGTAGAGGTCATAGATTTTTTTGTTAGAAATGTAGACACAGACGCTCTAGGAATGCAAAACAAAAATAAAGAAACTCCTTTGCAAGTATTACTCAACGATGACTTTCCATACAATGATCGAATCGTTGCACTTCAGCAAGCTTGGTACGACAGCGATTCAAAATGCACAGAAAATTTACACGTTCAGGATGCTGGGAAAGTCATAATATGGGCAAAACAAGATGCCTCGTATATAACGTCCAATAATTTCGTCAAAGCTCTTTTGAATGAATACTTCATAAAACCTAGATACTTTATGGTAATTATGGTCGATCTTTATTTCCAAGCTGCGATAGTCTGTGCACTTTCACTACCTATGTTGCAAGAAACGTATGAAGAAGGAAAATGTGATACAACTACATATATCATCTCATTCACTGTTCTAATCATATCAACATTGTGGTTTCTTTTAAGAGAACTAATGCAAATAATTTCCTCAGATATGGAAGAATATATCCGGGGACATGAAAACATTCTCGACATTCTCCAAATCATCTTCTTGATCTGGACTCTTTCTATTCTAAACGATTGTAAGGAAAAAGCCGATGCAGATATTCTTGCTAATAATGCAGGTATCCTTGCTACTACTGTTGGATTAGCATGGTTGTCGCTCTTGTTTGTACTTGGCCAACTTTTCTATTCCTTCTCGATATTTACTTCAGCATTTGTGAAGGTAAGTTGAAATATCATTTTAAATTAGAATATTTAAGGTTGAATCTTACAACAATTTTTTTCAAAACAAAGATTGCAAAAGCTCTCATTCCATTTGCAGCGACAGCTATCATTTTTGTAACAGCATTTGCACACATTTTTTTCATTATCGATGTATCTGAAAGTCATTGCAAATGCTTTTCTGAAAACAACACTATAGAACACAACAATACAGAATACAACACTGCAGATAGCAATACTACAGAATGCAATCTACCAGATGATTTTGGATGGTCTTGTAAAGCAAACTCATCTTTCTTTCAATCATTTACTATGATGCTTGGATCAGGAGCTTCAGGGTTTCTTAATTGGGATCATTATGACTGGGAAGACATCAAAAATAATAATTGGAGAGAAGCTGTTGCTGCCGTCCTTTATGCCATTTTAATTGTGATTCTACTTTTGAACATCCTTATTGGGGCAATAAGCAATGTCTTTTCGGATGTTCAGTCTCATTCCGCGGATGCATTTTGGACAACTAGACTTGACTTCATGGCAGAAGTGAATTCTATTTGGACTTTTTTTTTCCAAAATTTCAATAACAAGATTAGCGATGCAGAGAGTAGCAAGAAACGTTACAGGAATGATTTCCTTCTTTATGATGCTGAATGGTATTCTGAATCTTGTCCAGAGGGTGATCGCCTAATGTTTTTTAATTGGTGGTACTTTCCTGTAAGTTTTTTTTTTGAGGCATGAGGGATTTTTCATGCGCTAATAATACTTCATTGCATTCATTTCATTTAAAGTGGGAAGAAACAAAACCATCACTTCTCACTCGGCTGGAGTACTATCGAAAACACGCTTTGCTAAAGCAAGTCTTTTTTCCAGATAAAGTCTTTACAAACATTATTTTCGGTCTGAAATACGACGAACAACTATATGGGTTCCAAGCCTTTTTGTCTATTGTTATGAAGTACTTAGTTTTCATACTTTCTAGCATAGTTTGGATCTTATACCTCTGCATTAGTATCCTCCCCTTTGTGCTACGCTCTCCCTTGTCTAAAAACTTTGTAAAATATCTCTTTTGTGGCCCTATCGAGACCGAACCTAAAAAAGATGCCAATACTGACATATTGGAGAATCGACTACACGACCTTAAGGCTCAAATCAGCAGTTTACAAAATGATCTTCATCAAATGAAAGATCATATGCAAGCAAAAAGTTTGCAAAACGATCTTCATCAAATGAAAGATCATATGCAAGCAAAACGTTTTCCATGGAGTTGATTGGATGGTACACAAATTGCTCCTTTCAAGCTTAAAGAATTGCATACATTTATTTCATGTTCGAAATCCAGATTTTGTATGCCCTCGTGTATCATAATTTAATATTCAGAACCTATATGTCTGTTATTGTTTGTCATTGCTTCTTGAACTAATATTTCGCTTGCACAATGAATGAATATACGATATGTGTGGAAAAATGTAAGCAAGACTGAAATCCTCTTTTATTAGGAGTTAGTTCCAACAAATAATACTTAGGGCATGTTTGCTCGGCACCATATGAATAGACGTACATGGTCATTTTATAAAACGGAGAGGATGCAGGAACGTGTTTGTACGTCTAGTTACCTATGATTGTTTACGTGGTGGAACACGCACTTCAACAGCCGACTGCTGCGATTGAATCTTCCTGAATTTAAAAGTATGTAAGTAGAACTCCATAATCATTGCAATTGCATTCTCACATTATTTAATCACCCAAGGTGATGGTCCCAAACACTGTTTTTGGCATTGGCTTTTCAGAAACATAAAAACACTTCATCTCACCTGCAAATAC
>Ga0209092_10002040_pt1 | contig 18959 bp, 24 predicted proteins | sample FraStrMetagenome_FD_187446 | JGI IMG/M metagenome (GOLD analysis project Ga0209092, IMG submission 187446) | Marine eukaryotic phytoplankton communities from Arctic Ocean - Fram Strait ARC3M Metagenome (SPAdes) (version 2) | ecosystem: Environmental > Aquatic > Marine > Oceanic | place: Fram...
TCCTGGTGATTACTATATGGAAAAAGCGGCTGAACAGGCACCTAACATATTTGGAGATTGGGATAGTGGATTATAGTCCAGACAGTTGGGTAGTATTAAAGGTTAAAGAAGGTAAAGGCACATTCCCGTTCTATAAAGTTTTAGCAGGTTGGAGTGGTAGTTATTTGTATGGCTCCTCATGGAGAATGAACAGTGGTATTACTCTTGTGTTTAATCGTGAAGATGAAATTCATTTCCATGGTGAAAGCGGGTCACTCTACAGATGCCCTAAAGGAGCCTACGGACTTAAAATGAGTACTGCTGGTATCTATAAGGATTTGTGCTTACAGCAGGAGTTCGGAGGTCAAATTCAATTGATGCCCGAAGATACTAATTGGATGGAGTTAGTATGATTAGTTATAGCACAAACATGATGGGTCCGTGGCACACCAGTTGGTATGTTGAAAGGGGTCTTACTCGCAAAGCAACTCGTGTAGTAACAACAGATGTTATTAAAGGATACAGTCCTGGCGATGTGATAGAGTATGACGAGATTACTACTCACTATGCAGGCGGACGTATTGACATTCGGGGTGTTCAAGATGAGCCATTTGGTAGCGAATATAGTCTCGCAGTTATGCACGGTGAGGATTGGAACGAATTAGGTGAATGGTTAGATAATTTTGAATCTGAAGAGCTCGTGTCATACGACTCTCTTATAGAACAATTTGAAAATGATTATGGGAAGAAAATAAGGTGGTGGAATAACTTATGAAAGTTAAAATAGGAAAGTATCCAACACATCGTTGGTATCACAACTGGTTATTTGAGAAGTTCGGTATTACAAATGAACCTAAAGTATCTGTACATATAGATGACTTTGATACTTGGAGTATGGATCATACTCTAGCACATATTATTGTACCAATGCTCAAGCAACTCAAGGAGACCAAACATGGTTCTCCTTACGTTTATCCAGAAGATGTGCCAAGCGAACTTCGACCTACTAAAAAAGAACTAACAGCATACACTAAAAATGGTGATACTGATAGCAAGTTCTTTGAGCGTTGGGATTGGGTAATGGATGAAATGATTTTTGCCTTTGAGAGCAAACATAACGACTGGGAAGAACAGTTTCGCTCAGGCGAACACGATATACAATGGATTGAAGTATCAGAAGGTCTTAGTGAAATGGTCAAAGGTCCTAACGACACATATGAAGTTGATTGGGAAGGACAGAGAGCATACCAAGAGCGTATCACAAACGGTTTTAAACTGTTTGGCAAGTATTTTGAAAATCTATGGGACTAGCCATATAAATATATGTGCTGTAATACAAAACTTATACCACAAACGGTATATAACACATACACATGTATTGCACGGAGAAAAAAATGGCTAAAGCAAAAGCGAAAGCAAAAGCAAAAGTAACTAAAAAAGCACCAGCAAATAAATACTGGTTCGAAGATGTTGGCGACAACGTAATGAGAAATGCAGAACAAATTAGTGCTAACATTCAAAAGAATGCAGAACAAATTAGTGCTAACATTCAAGCAAACTCACAAAGAGTTGGAGACAATATGAAAGCATACTTAAATAGGAATCTATCTAAGTAACAAATTTATTGAGAGCCCTTAATCGGGCTCTTTTAATTTTTGGGGCTGTAGCTCAGTTGGGAGAGCGCCTCCCTTGCACGGAGGAGGTCGCAGGTTCGACCCCTGTCAGCTCCACCAGGATTATAAATGAAACAGAATGATAAAGTTTGGGAGATGGTTACAAATTTAATATTAGAATTATTAATAGACGCCAGAGAACAAGGAATAGAATTACTATCATTTGAAGAAGTCTGTGTTATGCTAGGCGTTGATGATGTAACATTAATGGCGGAGTTAGAACGAGACGAAAATTATATTTTAAATCAAGAATATCTAGACAAGCTCAAGGACCCTGAAGTCCGTAAAGCAATGATAGAATCATTTAAGGCGACAAAGCATTGAACACAGAAACAGTAACATGGGTACACCATTGGACAGATAAAACATTTAGTTTTAAGACTACTCGCAGTCAAACTTTTCGTTTTCTAAACGGAGAATTTGCTATGATTGGACTCAAAGGAGAGGAAGAAGGATCACGTCCTTTACTTAGAGCATATAGTATTGCAAGTGCAAACTATGAAGACGAGTTAGAGTTCCTTAGTATTAAGGTACCGGACGGACCTCTTACAAGCCGTCTACAGCATTTAAAAGTTGGAGACGAAGTTGTAGTAATGCCTAAAACAACGGGCACATTAACAATTGACAATATAACCAAAGCAAAAAATTTAATTTTGTTGTCAACTGGCACAGGACTTGCTCCATTCTTAAGTATAATTAGAGATCCAGACACATATGAAAAATTTGAAAATGTCACTGTAGTACACACTGCAAGAACACATGCAGAGCATACTTACACAGATTTAATGACAGAACTTTCAGAAATGTTTCCGCTTAGGTATTATGATACTTGTACACAAGAAGACTATGTTCGAAAAGGACGCTTCTGGGAGCATGTAAATAATTTCACTGATGGCGGATTCGATAAAGACACTGACAGAGTTATGGTATGCGGCGGACCTGAAATGAATTATGAATGCAGAGACTTTTTTGAGGAGCATGATTTCCAAGAAGGCAACTTAGGAGAACCTGGCGACTTTGTTTTAGAACGTGCATTCGTAGACTGATAAATATACACATGACAAACAACTCGAAGCCTAATTATACTAATAAAACTTTTACATATGACTTTTATAAAGAATTTCATAAGCAAGAAGAATTAATAAATCCATTCAAAAATATATCTGTAACACATACTCCTGTACAAGTTTTATTGTTTACTGATTCTCCAGGATGGGGTAATCAGCATCCATTAGTTTCTATGGAAGAAACGGTGGTAGACCAATACGGTATAAATCGTTCAGGTAACGCTAGAACTATCACAAAAGTTGACGATTGTGACAGGTGGAAAGACGGCAGATACGATACTACAAACTTTAATACTAGTAGAGCAATGGGTGTGTACAAGTTAGCACACGAATGCAGAGAGCATGGCTTTACTACTCAAGTTATTGATAATATGTTTCATTTGGATATTGAAACAACAAAGCGTATAATAGATAAGTTCGTAGGTAAAGAAACATTAATGCTTGGAGTTAGTAGTACTTTTAGAAGTTTTCAATTACTAGGTCAGAGAGCATCTATATCAAACTTTGATCCGTTTGAAGGATTTACGACTGAAGAAAAGCAAGAATGGATGGAAGACCTAACAAAGACTCGTAAACATTTCTTTTCAACTGGAGCAAAAGGCGACAAGATACTGGGCAAGTACATACATGATATAAATCCTAATGTAAAATATATTATTGGCGGAGCAAATGTTACACCAAATTATTCTCACCCGGAACCCGATGAGCCTGGTTTAATGGACTATGTGAATTTAGGTTTTGGAGACGTAACTTTGCCTCAAGTATTACAGCATCTTTATGAAGGTGGCGATCCAGACCATCTGCCTACAAATAAACATGGAGTAAAAGTAATTGCAGACAGTGAAAGTAAATTAAACATAAAACATTCAACACAGGTATGGCAACCAGAAGATTTAGTTCAACGTGGCGAAATATTGCCACTAGAAGTTGCTAGAGGGTGTATATTTAAATGTAGTTTTTGTTCCTTCCCTTTGAACGGCAAAGGTAAAGGAGAGGCAGTAAGAGACTTTAGTTATATTAGAGACGAGCTTATAGAAAATTATGAGAAGTGGGGCATAGAAGATTACTGGTTAACAGACGATACGTTCAATGACGACCACCAAAAAATGATTGATTGGTATGAAATGACAAAAACGTTACCATTCAAGTTAAAATGGAGTTCGTATATCCGACTAGATTTAGTATATATGAATCGTAACCAGGACCCTCCACAAGCAAAATTAATTGCTGATGCTGGCTGTAGACTAACAAACTTAGGTATTGAAACAACTGATCCAGAGTGTGCTAAAGACATAGGCAAAGGTTTGCACCCAGACATACAATTTAACTATTTAAGAGAGTTAAGTGAAACACACTGGAAGGGTATGACATTTATGAGTGGCATGATTGCTGGTCTCCCTAGTGATACCAAAAAGACTCTTAATAAAATGAGCAAGTTTTTACTTTCAAAAGAAAATCCGTTGCACACTATTAATGTAAATCCATTGTATATTAGAAAAACCGACGACGATGCACATTACTATACCGAACTTAGCGTCAGTGAATTCAGTAAAAACTGGAAAGAACATGGATACGAGTTTACAATGTATGACCAATACGGGCAAGAAATTCCTAAAGACACTAGAGGCACTTTATTTAAGAGTACAATGTCTTGGAAAAACAGGAATGGACTAACATTTTTTGATGTAGTAAAGTATGCGATGAAGTTTAATAAGAGATTATACGAAGCAAACAAGCATGTGTCTAGTCCGTTGTTTGTTGCACATGGTTTACCGTATCATGATGAAAGATTAGCCGCTCCTGGCGAGTGGTATGACGAACAAAATAACTATTATTTCAATTTTAAAGAGTATTGCAAAGTAAATGATTACTTTCACAAATTATTTACGGAAAATCACACTCACTATGCTAGGAAATAGTTAAATACTGGTATGGAACTACCACACAGGCACCCAATAGCATTAATAGACACACATCAAGTATTAGATGATGAGAATATTGTTGCATCATACACAATCCAAGAAGACCATCCGGTCCTAGAAGGCCATTTCCCACACATTAAAATTTGGCCCGGTGTATATCTTATTGAAGGCATGAATCAATGTGCTGGTTTACATGCCTTACATTTAGCAAAAGACAAAATTAGCGAAGTTGGACATAGTGGATATGTTACATTTGTCACTAGCGTAGATAGAGCTAAATTTAGAACTCCAGTATTCCCTGGTGACCGCATAACACTTACTGCAAAAATTATCAAACGCCGAAGAGACCATGTTTTTTACTCTTGTGAGGTCTGGAAAAACGATAAAGTGTGTGCAAGTGCTACAATCGGACTCACAGCCAAGCAACTTTAGTAAATGACGTCAAAATAACCTATTGACATTCCTTTTTTGTGGTGCTATACTAACTACCAATTAAGAAGGAGATAAAAATGTCAGTTGAAATGATGATTATAGTTGGACTGTTTATAGTAGCAAATTCGTATTTTAGTTATAAAGCAGGATTTAAAGAAGGTCAATTCATAGGGATTGCCGGACTTGCACTTACACTAAAGATCCACAATCTTCTCAAAGATAAAACTACTGTACATAACTATGAACTGTTACCAGCAGTAATTAGAGAAGTGTTGGAAGATCCTGAAACAGTAATAACAGAGAGTAAATAATTTTGGCAAAACGAAAAGCAAAAAATGTATACTTTACACCAGAGCCTGATTGGAAGAAACATTCAGCCGTTACTGATCCTGAGTTGCAAATAAAATGTTTTAGAGATTGTGAATATTTTGCACGAACAGAAATTGCTGACAAGAAAAAAGTTGAAGTTTGTAGAACTTGGATTAAAGAAAAATCGGGTTGGGATAAAAATGAAATACAGTCTGTATTGAAAAACCCCGATTGGGCATTCACATCGTCGGCTACAAATTTTTATATATCTGAAAAACTAGGATATATGCCAGAGCAAGTACTTAATCATATCCAATCGAGAAAAGCCAGCTGGTTAGAATCCGGTGCTAAGATAATAGAAGAAAAAGCAGTGGCAGTTGCAACAGCAAAAGAAAAACCTGTTATTTCTATACAACAACGAATGAGAGAACAAGTAGAAAACTTGTTAGGTGATTGGGAAGGCAAATTAGATGACTTTATAGCAGGTGAGCAAACACTACCAGCATTTGATCCTTATAAGGATATGCAAGTATATGAAGGCGGAATAGTAAAGCCAGCCCACGCAAAAATTATTAGAGCTAGTGTTGAGCCCCAAATTGTTGAAGCACATGAAATTATTGCATGGGATTGTGAACAAATTAGAGAAGGATACTCGTTCATGACTCCTAAGTTTCGTAAAGATTATTTAAAATGGTTTCAAAAAATTCAAACTGCATGTGATACTTTAATTGAAACAGGAAAAGCAACTCGTAAGCCTAGAAAGAAACGTTCAGTAAGCAAAGAAAAGATGATTTCTAAATTAAAGTTTCAAGTTAATGAAAGTACACTGGGTATTGCAAGTATACCAGCAGAAGAAGTTGTTTATGCCAACGAAGTTTGGGTGTATAACACTAAGTCTAGAAAGATAGGAGTGTACAAAGCATCTAATCCAGATCCTAGAAATATGAAAAGAGAAGGAGCAGGCTTAACAGTTAAAGGAACAACTATTTTAGACTTTGATACTAATGCTAGTGTACAAAAAACATTGCGTAAACCAACAGAACAAATAAAAAACTGGACAGGCACAGCAAAGACTAAGTTCAACAAAGCCTTCGATGAAATTAAAGCAGTAGAAACCAAACTAACCGGTCGACTAAACGATACTACAATCATTCTTAAAGCCTTTTAATAGCAAAAAGTGATAAATAGTTGTATGGCAACTAGAATAGATCAAGTAGGTTACAACGATAGACAAGAAATTATTGAAGAGATATCTTTAAGACTTGCTGACGGCATGGTGGATGTTGAGTTAGACAGAGCCCATTACGACATAGCAATTAATAAAGCAATTCAAAAATATCGTCAATTGAGCAGTGGTAGTGTAGAAGAGGCAGTTATTTTTATACAAACTACAGCAGGTGTAGTAGAATATACCCTTCCAGATGAAGTAATTGATGTCAAACGATTATACAGACGTGGCATAGGCACAAATAGTGGCGGCGGCACTAACTTTGACCCATTTGATGTTGCATTTAATAATATGTACATGCTACAAGCAGGGCAAATAGGTGGACTAGCAGTATTTGATGCATTTGCACAATACAAAGAAACTATTGGTCGTGTGTTTGGTAGCGAGTATAACTTTACATTCAACAGAAACAGTAAGCAACTTACTATATTACGAAATGTAAATCACGCAGAAGATATTGCTGTAGGCGTTAACAACTTTATACCTGAAAGTGTATTAATTAAAGATGTGTATGCAAGTGATTGGTTAAGTAACTATGCATTGGCACAAAGTAAATTAATGTTAGGTGAAGCAAGAAGTAAATTTACAGGCGGTCTTCCAGGTCCAGGCGGATCAATACAATTAAATGGTGACGCTTTGAAAAATGAAGCACTTGGTGAACTAGAGCAATTAATATCTGGCATACATAATATGGAAGAAGGTAATTCGCCTCTAGGATTTGTTATAGGTTAATCCACACACTACAGGAGACAGCACAGCATGAGTGATTATCATCACCAACTACCCGCTACAGAATTAGATCCTGTATTCCAGTTTGCTAGAGATACATGGACTAATAGTTTTGACCGTTTTTCAGGAGACCCTGGAGACATAGACGCATTTAATCGTGACACAGGCAACGACATTTTCATTATCCAACATCAGTTGGGTGAATCATTTAACGGACACACATTAGATCAAAATATTCCTTATTTTGTTTACTTGTGGCGACCAGGTATACAAAAGAAATTGAGAAAAGATTTTGAAAGACTTCTAACTGTTCCTGTACATCAAATAACAATGCTTAGTACACCAGCCCAAGCAGAATATCCCTTTCATTATGAAGGCATGGAATACACGCAGTATTCACCGGAACATTTTAGAGAAGAAGTATACAGATCCAGGCGGTCTGTGAATCTTAACTATCCAGTCTCGAATGCAGACTTAACTAACAGCAGAGTCGAATGGGCAACACCAACAGAAAAACTACACAATCTCTTAGTTGACGGGTACTCGAAAATTTTAACGCACTCGGATCAAAACACAGACCAAGCATATATAAAAAGTCATATAAAAATGAATAACATAGTGCCTGAAAATACTGAAGGGTTGGAAGAATCCAAGCGAGTATTATCTGCTATGCATGATAGTGGTGAAGGTGTGAGAATTAAATCACACCAAGCAATGGTATACGAAGATGATGCGGATAAGTTATCAGAGTTACTTACACCTGTTGACGAGTACTGGGGCATGGATAAGCCTACATTAATAAGAACTAATGAATGGCATAGAGTAGACAACACTCGAAATACAGAGCAACGTACTATGGGTGTGATAAGTTTTCCACCAGAGATCACATTCCAAGAATTAAAAACTAAAATGCTTAACAACGAATTTTTAAAATGAGTGACCATCATTTTCAATTACCCAGCACGGTATTAGATCCTACGTTTCAATTTGCCCAAGATTGTTTTATGAGTAGTTATGAACGTTTTACTGGAGATGTTAATGCATTTAACCGTGATAACAATAACGATTTCATTATTAATCAGCACCCCACAGGTTTTATATATCTATGGAAGCCAGGGATATTAAAAAAGTTACAAAGAGACTTTGGTAAACATATTACAATACCTCTTCATTCCATAACAATGTTAAGTACGCCAGCAATGACCAATTATCCATTCCATCATGAAGGCATGGGATATACATCTTATGCAACAGAAAACTATCAACAAGTTGTGCGTCGAGCCAGAAGGTCTGTTAATCTTAATTACCCTGTAACTAAAGCAGACCTAACCAAAAGCAGAATCGAATGGGCAACACCCACAGAAAAGTTATTGGAATTAGTAAAGGCAGGATATAAAAACATAGTGTCTGATGCACAAGAGCAAACACAGGAATATATTCAGAACCAAAAAAAATTACGTGAAACAGAACATAGAGGATCTGATGCATACATACAAAGTCATGTTTCAGTTCATGCAGAAGGAATGAATAACGACACCGCTAATATTTTATCTGCCATGCATGATAGCGGACAAGGAGTTCGTATTAAATACCACCAGGAAATGGTGTATGAAGAAGACCCAACTGCATTAGCAGAACTGCTTACTCCAGTAGACGAGTACTATGACATGACTGTGCCCACATTAATAAGAACTAATCAATGGCATAGGATAGATAACACTAAAAATCCTGAACAAAGAATAATGGGTGTATTAAGTTTTGATCCTAATTATTCTTACTTTGATGTTAAAAAATTAGTTATGGATAACGAGTTTATAAAATGAGCGACTACCACTTTCAGTTACCTTCGTCAGAACTAGATCCCATATTTCAATTTGCTAAAGATTGTTTTAGCAGAAGCTATGAAAGATTCACAGGCGATATAGATGCCTTTAATCAAAATGGGAATAATGATTTCTTTATAACTAAACATAGAATGGGTTACATATACCTATGGAAAACAGGTGTTATAAATAAACTTAAACGAGACTTGCAAAAAAAGTTGACAATACCAGTGCATGACGTTATAATTTTACATACACCAGCACAAGGTTTTTACCAATGGCACAACGAAGGAATGGAATACACTGAACATGCATCAGAGGAATACAGAACAGCCGTTAGAGCAACAAGGCGCTCTGTTGCACTTAACTATCCGGTTATTGATTCCGATTTATCTAGAAGTAAAATCGAATGGTCAGAGCCTAGCAGTAGGGTGGGCGAATTGTTAACTGAAGGTTATAGTAATATTTTAGATAGTATAGGAATGAATCCGCCACAAGCAATGATAGAAAGTCATATAAAATTGCGTTCTGCTACAATGCCTGACTCGGATATTACTGATATGGCAGAGCTGTTGTATATAACACATGACAGCGGAGAAGGTGTAAGAATTAAATCAGGACATAGTATTGTATACGATAATCATGATGAGTTCCTTACTAAAGTAGATGAGTATTATGGAATGCCAGTTCCAACATTAATAAGAACAAATGCATGGCATAAAATAGACAACACAGAAGTATCGGAAGATAGAAATATGGGATCAATAAGTTTTGATCCGGATTATTCATACAACGATATTAAAACATTGATTATGAATAACGAGTTTATAAAATGATAATAGGAATAACAGGACTAATAGGATCAGGAAAAGATACGGTTGCAAATTTTTTTGTTGACAGAGGTTGTATTAGAGATAGTTTTGCATCACCATTAAAAGATGTGTGTGCATCTATTTTTGGATGGAGCAGAAAAGATTTAGAAGGCGATACACTAGAAAGTAGAGATTTCAGAGAAACACCTGATATGTTTTGGACACGCAAATTGGGTATTGCTAATTTTACTCCACGTCTTGCATTACAGTTAATGGGCACTGAAGTAATGCGTAATCATTTCCATGAAAATATTTGGATAGACAGTTTAGAATATAGAATGCGTAGTGCAGAAGCCAATCATCCTTGTGTTATTATTAGCGATACTAGATTCACAAATGAATTAGACTTAATCAAACGTTTAGGCGGAGTAGTAATTAATGTCGAGCGTGGTGAGAAACCTGAATGGTATAACACAGCATCTTTAGCCAATAGCGGACATGTACCCTCACAGCATATAATGAATACACGATATAAAAGTGTACATCTGAGTGAATGGAATTGGGTAGGATATGATTTTAACCACGTGATTTCAAACAATGATACATTGGAATCTTTACAAGCAATGGTAGATAGCACTCACGAATTAATTACATTGAACGACACAAAAAAATAAATCGTATTTATCAAAACCGTTCAGAAATCTTGCACCCCACTCCGTAATAATACCGATTATACGCTTTTTTGATAAATATCTGTATAATTAGATTCATATCAAAGGAGAATATAATATGGCTACATTAGTATCACCAGGTGTTTCCATTAGTGTATCAGACGAATCGTTCTATGCCGCGGCAGGAACAGGAACAGTACCGTTAATTATCATTGCTACCGCACAGGACAAAAATACTCCTGACGGTTTAGGTACTGCGTCAAATACTACTAAGGCTAACGCAGGTAAATTAAAACTTATAACAAGTCAACGAGAACTGTTACAAACATTTGGTAATCCAAATTTTTATTCCAGTGGTTCAGTTGCATTGAACGGGTATGATCTCAACGAATACGGATTATTAGCCGCTCACAGTTTCTTAGGTTTAGCAAATAGAGCATATGTTCTAAGAGCAGATATAGACTTAGGCGACCTAGAAGCATCAAGCACAGCACCTACTGGTGCAATTGCTGACGGCACTTACTGGCTCGACACAGCAAGTTCATTATACGGACTTAGAGAATGGTCAGGCACAGCATGGGTTAAGAAATCAGTTACAGTTGTAGATGCATCACAAATAGATTCAGGAACAGCAGGACCTAAAAGGTCAGTTGGTTTAAATGGCGAATATGCCGTTGTTGCTAACACAGCCGCAGGCGGAACTGCAACAGACGTAAAATATTTTGAAAAGTACAGCAATGACTGGTACCAAATTGGTACTACAAGTTGGAACACTACTACAAGTGGTGACTTCCAGTTTGCAAGTCATTTGAGCGTACCAACATTACAAAGTGATGGCGTAACGTCATTATCAACAGGCGATGTATTCATTCAAACTTCTACACCAAATACTGGTGCAAGTTTAAGTGTTAAGAACTACAGTGCATCAACTAAAACTTTCAGTACTGTAAGTACTCCAATATACGCTTCAACAGATGCGGCTTATACCAGTATTGGTATGGCAAACGTAACTGTTGGCACATTAGCGGCTGTAAACGGTTCTACTGAAGCAGAAATTGAATTAAAAAGACATAACGGTCAATCAACTCTTGTTGCAACATCAACAGCGGTAAGCGCCTTAGATGTTTCAGGTAACTCTAGTTTTGATATCGTTTACAATGGTACATCAGTTGTTGTAACATTGGCAGGAACCATTTCAGGTACTCCAGCAACCTCAACAGCCGATGATGCTATTTTTGACATCAACTCGGCATTAGCGGCGGCAAGTGTAACTGAAGTAGTAGCAAGTGAAGGCTCAACTGCTAACACAATAGTACTAACATCAAGCACAGGTAGAGACATTAAGTTACAAAGCAACCACGCAGACTTCGGACCAAGTTCATTAGGATTTGGAGCGGCGGCTGTAACTGTTGACGTTACTTACTCAAACTTTGCGGCACTAAGCTACGAAGCAAGTAAAACTACATTAACTGGAACATTAGCAGAAGGTACATACTGGTATGACTCAGCTGTTTCTAACACAACAATTGATATGTTAGAGCACAACGGTACTACATGGGTATCACTAACTAAAGACTTCCAGGCTAAAGCAACAGCACCAACAGTACAATCAGACGGAACTGCTCTAGTGGCAGGCGATGTATGGTTAGATTCAGATGATACTGAAAACTTCCCTGCATTACTTAAATGGTCAGGTACTGCATGGGTGGCAGTTGACGGAACAGACCAAGTAACAGCAGACGGTGTTATATATGCAGACTTTAGACAGTCTTCAGCAGGTTCATTAGACGCAGATGCTCCTCAGGCATCATTGTATCCAAATGGAATATTGGGATGGAACAAAAGAGCATCAGCTGGTAACGTAAAAGAGTACAAACTTAATTACACACCAAGCGGAACTAACATTGGTAATGTTTGGGTAGATGCTTCAGGAAACAAAGCAGACGGAAAAATGCATGGTTTAAGAAAGGCTGTACATAACTTAGTTAAAATTAAAATGCAGAGTGCTATAGCATCTAACGATGATATTAGAGCTGAAACAAATGCATTTAACGTTATTGCCGCTCCTGGCATGCCAGAATTGCTAGACGAAATGATTACCTTAAGCACAGACAGAAGAAATACTGCCTTTGTAATTGGTGATACACCGTTTAGACTTAAAGCAGACGCAACTAGTATTACTAATTGGTCAACCAATACAGCAGTAGCAAGTGAAAACGGAGAAGACGGACTTGTTTCAGCTTCACCTTACGCGGCTGTTTATTATCCTAGTGCTTTAACAACAAACTTAGACGGAACTAACGTAGTTGTTCCAGCTTCGCATGTTGCTTTAAGAACTATTGCATATAACGATAACGTTTCTTATCCTTGGTTTGCTCCAGCAGGATTCCAAAGAGGATTAGTACAGAACGCTACTTCGGTAGGTTATGTAGATCCTACTTCAGGTGAGTATACTCCGGTAACTCTTAATGAAGGACAAAGAGATACATTATATCAAAACAAACTTAATCCTATTGCTTCTTTCCCAGGAAGAGGACTAGCAGTATTTGGGCAGAAGACTTTGAACCCAACTGCAAGTGCATTAGATAGAATTAACGTTGCTAGACTTATGGTTTACATAAGAGAAAGACTTGATGATATCGTTAAACCTTTATTGTTTGAACCAAATGATGCGGTTATCAGAATGAAAGCCAAGAACATTGTTGACGGACTGTTAAGTCAGTTAGTTACAACTCGTGGATTAGTAGATTATATCACAGTTTGTGATACTTCTAATAACACACCGGCTAGAATAGATAGAAACGAACTTTACATTGACATTGCAGTACAGCCAATGAAAGCAGTTGAATTTATTTACATTCCGATTAGAATCCAAAATACTTTGGGCCAAACTGGAAGTTAATAACAAAGAAAACGAGAGAAAGGGCTTAATTGCCCTTTCTTTTTGGATCTTTTAAAACTCTGTTTAATAATTTTGGGTACAATATGATAAATAAGTATTAACAATCATCCTAATATATATTTAGGATATATGGTTTAGGAGAATAAACAAATGGCACAAATTGAAAACAAAACGTTGGATAAGTTCGGAGTTCCAACTACAGGTAACACTGGTACTGGCATATTAATGCCTAAACTCAAATTCCGATTTAGAGTTATGTTTGGTGGTAACTTTGGAGATGGTGGAGATTCACTTACTATCACACAAAACGTACAAAACGTAACAAGACCTAAAATAGCATACGAAGAAGTTATGATCGACAGTTACAATTCAAAAGTATATGTCCAAGGCAAACATGCTTGGGAACCGATTACAGTTGTAATCAGAGATGACGTTAGAAACACAGTTGCAAAAGCAATTGGTTCACAGAATCTTAAGCAGGTTAACCATTATGACCAGACAACACCAGTTGCTGGATCAGACTATAAATTTGATATGCTAGTAGAAGTACTAGACGGTCAAACAGCAGACGCTACAGAGACATGGCAACTAGAAGGTTGTTTCATCACTCAAACAGACTACAGTGATGCAGACTACTCGACTAACGAGCCCGTACAAATTACTATGACACTTAGATATGATAACGCAATCCAGAATGAAGGTTCTAGAGGTGTTATTACTGATAACTCAACAGGTGTTGGTGATGCAGTACCGTTCACGTACAAGCCAGGCGCTACAACAGGCGTATAATTTATAATATAGTGAGGTTATTTAACATAGCCTCACTTATTATTTTTTCACAGAGGACATAATGCCTACACTCCCAGAAATTATCAGCATGGTCAATGATGCCAAGGCGTATGGTAAAATGTTCAACGGAGCGGCTGTCACATATAAACCACGTGGCGACCAACCATCAGGTCATTTCTTTAAAGATATTAACAACGCAAAAAGATTTACCCCAAGTGAAACTCCCGTACGACTACCGTTCAATGGTTACGTTAATTTTAATTTTAATGACAAAATAGATAATAACGATGGTTTAAACACCAGTACAGATTTTCAAAATAGATTAAGCAGTATGGTACAATCCAGCACAATGCCAAGTGCTGAATATGCCACAGCAGTACAGAATCAATACAACAGAAAACGTATAACAGTATCCGCAGTCGACTATAAACCTGTACAAGTTACAGTGTATGACACAGTGGACAGTTTATGGGTAACAATGTTGATGAGAATGTATGCACACTTATTCACTAACCCTACTAACATGTATAAAGGCAATGTAGCTCAGCCTATTAAAGATGACATTGTTCCTGATTCTGTTGCATCAGGAGACGGAAAAGGAACATCAGGTAGTTTTAATAGACCATTCAATAGTAATTCTGCAGGCTTAAATTTACAACCAGCAAACCAGCGGAACTTTATTACTAGTATGGATGTTGTTCAATACCATGGTCAGAAAGCAATTAAGTATACGTTATTTAATCCTATGATTACTTCTTTTGAAATTACTGGAGTAGACTATACTAACTCAACATCGGCTAGTACTATTAGTTTAAGTATAGAATATGAAAACTTTACACTTGCTCCATTGGTCAATGACTGGATAGACGAGAATGATTTGAGTAGGTTTTCAAATTATTATAAAAAGGACTGGCAAATATTAAGATCAGGTAACAAAGCAGAAAACCAAAACACTAGTAACCAGTATCCGTTAGAATTAAAACAACGAGAAGCGTCTTTCTTAAACGGTATATCTAGGAGAGAACAAACTACTTTTTTAGATTCCTTTAGTGCAACAGGCGATACTCAAGCAACAGATAAAACAGGTAGCCAGTAATGTCAACTAGTTTATATGAAACATTCGGCAACGAAGTAAATTACGAAGTCCGTAAAGACAAACTTGTTAAATTTTTAGAAAATTCTACTATAGCATTTCCCTTACCAGAGGCAAGTGTAGAAATTTTAACAACTATGTTAGGACAGCGTAATGCAGGTATGAACGGCGATGAAATTGATTTAATTTATGGCAAGCTCACAAGCATTGGCTTCAATGAAGCAACAGGAAAGACCCTTGCAGTTGCATTAATACAAATTGCTAAACAACAAGGTGTACATCCGATGGAATATTTTGAAATCAACGAAACATCTATCAAGTTAGCAGAAGATACATATAAAGCAATAAACAAAATCAGACCAAAAGGTAATCTTATTGGACTGACAGTTTCTAAAACTAACAGACAAAGTAAAATAGCAAATGCAATTAGGCCTTAACAATGGCATCTCATTATTCCCAAGGGCTATACACTCCACAAAATCCAGAAAAATATATAGGACCTAAAAAACCTTTTGCACGAAGCAGTTGGGAAACTGCTTTTATGAGATTCTGTGACGGTCATCCAAATATATTAAAGTGGGCAAGTGAAAATGTTAAAATACCTTATAGACATCCTTTGACAGGTAAGATAACCAACTATGTACCCGACTTTATGGTACAATACCAGGACAAGAACGGAAAAACATTAGTAGAACTTATAGAAATTAAACCTAAAAGTCAAACAGTAATTGAAAATGCTAAAGGCAGAGGCGATAAAATGGCAACAGTTGTAAATGCCGCTAAGTGGACAGCCGCACAGCAATGGTCAGAAGCAAAAGGTATACGTTTTAAAGTAATAACAGAAGACCAAATATTTAGGAACAATCCTAAAAAACGAGCTACACCTAAACGCCAAAGGAGAAAATAATGAAAATATCGGAAATTTTTGGCGGAGGCGGAGTACCAGATTATACAACTATGCCTACATATAAATTAAAGAGAAAAAAGGTAGGCAAACATAAAATTTTTGTGCCAAGCAATGAACCAACACCCAAAGGTGTATCTGCATTAGAAAACTTTGCTGACGGTAAAAAGAAAGGCAAGAGCAAACCGGGCAGAGTAAAGAAAGCAGGTGCTAGTTGCAAAGGTTCTGTAACGGATTTAAAAGCAAAGGCTAAGAAGTACAGTGGCGAGAAAGGTAAAATGTACCAATGGTGTGCCAACATGAAAGGCGGCAAGAAGAAATAACGAATAAATAGTGTTATGACAAAGAAACTAGAAGAAGAATTTAACCTACCTCCTATAGCAGACACTTACGAATCCATACCAGAGTCTGAATCTCAAAAAGAAAAAAACAATCAGCAAGTTACTGAATTCGAGACTATTGATGTAGAGGATATTCAGACAGCATTGACTACAGCAGAAAAAATTGATAATGCTTTACAAAATGTAAAGGGTCTTGAGGAGCATAATGTTGAAATGGATGACATAGCTCAACAGGCAACAGACAGTTTTCAGCAGTTAATGAACTTAGGTATGAATGTTGGCGATAGAGAAGCAGGCAGTATTTTTGACAGCGCCGCAAAAATGTTAAAGACGGCCTTAGAAGCCAAAGATAGTAAGATTAATTCCAAGTTAAAACAGATAGATATGATGATTAAGAAAGCAAGACTTGATAATAATGCCGGCAACTATGATGATGGCGGCCCGGCGACTACTACAATGGATCGAAACGAGTTGTTAAAAATAATTAATACTAAAGTAGATGACGCTACCGACTAGGTCTAGTCCACTCGCCGTTCTTAAATTGTACTACTTCACCGTATTGGTCTAAACTAAACTCGCCTTCTACAGGGTTTTGGGGTTCTTTAACTTTAATGGTCATGTTTATATTTATAAAAAATAGATAAATATGATAAATAAGTGTAACAGGAGTTTATAATAAATGAAAAATTTAAAAGAACTAATTAACGAATCTTTTAGCAAAGAGTATGGCTATAGAATTAAGTTAGCGAGAGATTGTAGCCCAGATGACCTATCTAGACTGGAAGGCGTCCTTGCAAAGTATAACTTAGTTAGTGCTACTCCTTGGAAAAGATTACCAATCCAAGAAAACCCAATGGAATTCCAAAGATTGAAAGGTGTAAATGTTACATCTGAAGTATGTAGTACAGATGTTGTACTTAAATACCCGGTCAACCAAAGAATACTTGAAGTATTAGTATGTGTTGAAATGAATATGAATCATGACCATGTGTTATGTTACGGTGTCAACGATCCTAGACGTATCGAAAGCGAAATGGCTGAGAAAAGACTAGCAGATGACAAAGACAGAAGTGTTGAAATACCTGAAGCACAATTAGAAGAAGTAGATTCAACTGAAGACCAAGAGCATTATACTGCACAGAACGAAGATTTAGACTTAGCAGTATTTGGCGAAGAGTATAATAGTAAATTTTTAGCAGAACTACAAAGAATCAAAGCAGAAAAAGGTGCAGATTACTTTAAGAACTATCCTACTAAAGACGAACTAATGGGCGATGACCTAAGAGCAATGCACGATTCAATAACAGGTTTAGCACATGGCGGAAATGCACCAGAAGCCAAACAAGCAGACACTATATCACAGAGTTCGAGAAGAAACTAATGAATGATATAGACTTAAACAAGCGATTACTACAAATAATGGAAGCTGGTGAAGATAGTGTTTATGCAAATTACGTTACTTATGTTGGACCAAACGGAGAAGAATTAGGCACCGAAGATTACGATGGTGAATTAGAACCAGATATGATGGCTCAAATGGCATCAGATGAAGAATGCAAAATGTTATGTGGTAAACACAATATGGACTATAATGATACCGTTGGTTGTTTGAAATTTGACGACGGAGAAGCAACCATGCAAGATGGTGAGGAATTACCAGATGGCACAATAGCATTTTATGGTGGAAAAGATGGATCATTAGAAGAATTAAACGATGACTCAGCAAAAGAATTAATGGATGCCAGCATAAAAGCAATGAACGACGATGATGTATTTGAAGATGAAGGTAAATCTCTAGAGGATAAACTAAAATCAGCAATAGCAGGTCATAAAGCAATGTTAGATGACTATACTGAAATGGCAGATGAATTTAGACAGGAGTATGGGGATGATGCCGCAGAGAGTGGGGAAACCACACCAGATGGCAACGACATAGATAGTGCCACAAATGGTATAAATCCATATGATGAAGAAGATATGATGGAGTTTTTTCAACATGCATTAGCAGACCATCTAGAATCAGGTATAACACATTGGTGGCAATCAGAATTTATTATTGTGGATACTGCTGTTAGAGATGAAATTGCAAATGAGTTGAGTAGCATGGGTGCTTGGCAAGGCGATTTAAATGATGGTGACGGAGCAGAAACAGGCCCTGCATTAAACACTAGAGATAATGGTCAGAATGAAGAATTAAACGATATAAGAAAAAGAGCCGGACTACCTATAAAAGAAATAGAAGAAAATGAGCCCGGGTCGATGACCAGATATTTCTTACAACAAGA
>Ga0209092_10002041_pt1 | contig 18958 bp, 11 predicted proteins | sample FraStrMetagenome_FD_187446 | JGI IMG/M metagenome (GOLD analysis project Ga0209092, IMG submission 187446) | Marine eukaryotic phytoplankton communities from Arctic Ocean - Fram Strait ARC3M Metagenome (SPAdes) (version 2) | ecosystem: Environmental > Aquatic > Marine > Oceanic | place: Fram...
AATCTCTATTTCTTGTTCTATTAAAGTAGCTACTGTGTTTGCAAATATTTCAGAGCGAAATAAATTATCATTTCCAGCTCTAATAACACGTGCATCGATACCATCTGATTTTAAAATTTCCATTCCATAAACAAATGAGAAGGCAATTCCTTCAAGAGCTGCTCTACAAATATGTCCTTTATGATGATTATTTAAATTCATATTAACAATTCGAGTTCCAATTTCTTTATTGTTAAGCATACGTTCTGCACCATTTCCAAAAGGAATCAAACACACGCCATCTGAACCTATGGGTACCTCGGAAGCCAAAACATTCATTTCTTCATAAGAACTTACTGCTAAATTGTTTAATAACCAACGGTATTGAATTCCTGCACCATTAATACATAATAATTTTCCAATTCTTACTGATGCTCCTTTTTGGTAATTAACATGTGCAAAATTATTAACACGAGAACTTTCCTTAACCGACAGGTTGTTTGTAACAGCATAAACTACTCCTGAAGTTCCACCTGTAGCAGCAACTTCACCAGGGTGAAATACATTGAGAGATAATGCATTGTTAGGCTGATCTCCTGCTCTATAATAAATTGGTGTACCAGCTGCAATCCCACTCTGTTGCTCTCCTTTCTCATCAACTTTTGATTGCTCACTGAAGGTATCAACAATGTCAGGAACCAATGATGTATTTATTCCATAACTCTCAAACAGAAAATCAGCTATTTTTTGTTTTTTAAAATCCCAAAAAATTCCCTCTGATAATCCTGAAATAGTCGTGTTTATTTTATTTGAGAACTTAAAAGCAATATAATCTCCGGGTAACATAAATTTATAAATTTGATTATAAATTTCTGGTTCGTTTTCTTGAACCCATTTTAATTTTGAAGCAGTAAAGTTTGCCGGAGAATTTAATAAATGAGTAGTGCAAACATCTTCTCCGATTTTATTAAAAGCATTATTCCCAATTTCAACAGCTCTACTGTCACACCATATAATACTTTTCCTTAAGTTCTTACCAGATTTATCAACTAAGACTAAACCATGCATTTGATAAGAAATACCGATACCTTTAATTTGAGTACTACTAACATTGTACTGCTCCTTTAGACGTGCAATCGCATTGCAAGTGTGCATCCACCAATCCTCAGGTTTTTGTTCTGCCCAACCGTTTTTTGGAGCAAACATGCTCATCTCTTCGCTAGGTTCTTGAACAACTCCTATAGATTTTCCAGAGGAAATCTCTACCAAAGCTGCTTTTACAGAAGAACTACCAATGTCTAGCCCCAAATAATACATAATTCAATACTTTTATATATACAATCAAATATATTTTAAAATAAAAAACATCAGTGTTAAAAATGAGGCAATAAATAGTAAACTTGAAGCAAGATTCTACTATATAAAATCTAGCTTTCTAAATGTTTTATTTAAAATAGATACCTCATCAACTTCTAACCATTTATCTAATATTGATGCATAAATTGATCTAAAATCTACTGTGTGAATGATATCACCATTTTTATCTAAACTTAGAAGGTTTGGAGCATCATTGTAAAACCCTTTCTTTTTTAAATTTTCTCCAATTATGTATACATTATTAGCTGCACCATGGTCTGTTCCCCCGGCTGCGTTTTGTTGAACACGTCTTCCAAATTCAGAGAAAACAAGAATTAAAGTGTCTTTAAAAGTATTATTTTGCTTTAAATCTTTTACAAATACTTCCATAGCAGAACTAAAGGTACTCAATAATCTATCTTGCCTATTAAATTGATTTGCATGAGTATCGAAACCACCCATAGAGGCATAATAAACTTTACTTTCTAAATGAGAATTAATAAATTCTGCTGTAGTTTTTAGTTGTTTACCAAATGGATTTTTTGGGTATTCTAAACTACTTTTATATGTTTTGGAAGTTTCATAAATATATTTTGCCGATGATTTTGCTTCAATCATTGTTTTGTATAAATACCCTAAGTTATGTTCGCTTAAATGTTGATCACTTTGATAATTTAACACCTTTTTAAAGTAAGGAGTTTGGGTATTACTAAAGAGTGTTCTTGGGTTTTTTGTGGCAATACCATTCATCGACTTTCCTTTCATTATCAATGATAAACTATCATCCAACTCAATTCCAGCATAGGGTATTTTACCGTGTTTTTCAATATACCTTCCCAACCAACCTGTATCTAGATATTGATTAGAATCACTCGCGGTTTGCCATATATCTGTTGATCTAAAATGAGATCTGTTAGGGTTAGGGTAACCTACGTTATTGATGATAGATACATATCCTTGGTCATAAAGATTTTTTAAAGGCCCTAAACTTTTATGAAATCCAAGTTCATCAGTGGCCGTGATAAGATCATTTTTTTTGATAGAAATTTTTGGTCTATTCTTATAATAAATATCATTAGTGTAAGGAATAATACTATTTAAACCGTCGTTACCCCCCGACAACTGAATAATTACAAGTTTTTTATACCCCAAATTATTTATAGACTCACTTTCAATATTTTTAATGAAATTAGGCACAAAAAATAAACCACTAGCTAAACTACTTCGTTTTATAAAATCTCTTCTTTTCATGATATAAATTTAACAAAGTTGATATTCTGGGATAGACATTATTTGAATACAATAATCTTTATTAGAATCAACTCTCAACTCATTTAATAAGACAGCAGTATCTTTGTCTAGCTTTGAAATAATCAATAAATCTCTTAACTCATTAGGTTTGAGGTTTGAATGATTTTTTGTAAAAAAATCCCAATTCTTAATTGTTTTAATATATTTATTTCTTTTTCTTTCTTTATTATAATATTTATTAAATGAATCCTCAAAAGCTCCTTTTTCTTCTAGATTAATAACGGCATCATTTAAAATTAATGAGGCTAATTTCATCCTAAACATAAGTGTATTAGAATCTATCCAGTTTTTACCACCCTTCCAACCCGAGACATTCTCAGGGTATAATAAAACTTGACCCATCATTTTTTGCAAATAATTGAGCTGGTTTTTTTTCATAAAAGTAACAGGAACAACTCTTCTGATTCCTACTAACAGCTCAACTGGTGATTTTATCTTAACGCCTATATTTTTATCATTATAAAACCATTTAGCACTAAAAATATATAGCATTAAATTATTAATATCATAATCTTTGTAGAATATCGTTGTAATTTCATCTAAATGACTTTCGTTAATAATGGGATTAATAAAATACCTGTAGACCTTATCACAAATAAACCTAGCACATTCTTTTTTCTCTAAAATAAGATCTATGATGTCATCACCACCAAAATACCCTCTTTGACCAAAAAAAATCTTTTCTCCCGCATCATGTTGTTTTCTTCTAAGTAAAAAATCTCCATTAGACTTAAATGACCATCCTGTAAAAGCTCTTGCAGATTCTTTTATATCTTGTTCCGAATAGTTACCAATACCTAAAGTAAAAAGTTCCATTAATTCTCTGGAAAAATTTTCATTTGGACTTTTTTTCTTGTTTTGATTATTGTTAAGGTATTTACTCATAGAAGCTTCTTTAGCTATCGCTTTTACAAGATCTCTAAAGTTACCTAAACTATTCTTTCTTAGAGTATTATTATAGTGCTGAATATGGAATATATGGTTATCCCTACAAACAAACACATTTGACCAAAATAAAGTCATTTTCTCTCTAAGTATCGAAGTTGGTTCAGTTAATCTTTCCAACCAAGCATAATTTAAATCTCTGACTTTCCTCTGACTTTTCTGACGAAGTTTTCTATAAGCCTCCTCTCCCATGTCAAGCTTCAATACTTTTGGGCTTTTGTTTTTTATCAAATCAAATTCTGAAAGATTTAATTGTAGAAGATTAATTTTAGCAGCATCAGAAAATAGATTTTTTAAAATCTCATTTTTAGATTTAGATTTTAATTGATCTAATTTTTTTACATCAATACCAAAACCTGCTCTCCAATATAAATGCTGAATATGCCTTTGTTTCATTATTGTATTTAGTATTTTAGACCTTAAAAAGATAAAAAGGTTTAATTATTAATTTTGATTATTTGGTGAAAAAACAGTTCGAAACCCAACATGATCGGAACCTGAATCTATGCTAACACCCATTTTTGCTGAAATTCTAAAACTAGCACAATATGAGGCATGACATAAGAAAGAGCCACCTTTCATTACCCGCTCCTCTTGATAGGGATTGGATGGATTAAACCATTTTTTGGCTCCACTAGGGTTAATTATCTTTTTGGAAAGATCCAATTTTCTATAATAATTTACATTAAAAAAATCACTTGTTATTTCCCATACATTTCCAAGCATATCATATAATCCAATACTATTTGGAGGATATGATCCTACTTCGGCAACTAACTCAAACCCATCAATACTCTCATTTTTTACAGGAAAATTTCCTTGCCAAGTATTTGTGTTTTGATTCAAACTCTCTAAGTTATTTCCCCAAGTAAAAATAGTAGAATTGTTATTTCCTTGAGCTGCAGACTCCCATTCGGCCTCTGTTGGAAGCCTTCTATTTGCCCATTTACAATAGGCTATTGCATCTTGGTAGGCAATATGAACCACAGGGTGATTGTTTTTTCCTTCAATGGAAGAGTTTGGACCTTCAGGATGTTGCCAATTTGCTCCAATTTTCCAAGTCCACCATTGTTGATAATTATTCATATCTACAACAGCCTTTACATTTTTATTGAAGATTAAACTACCTGGTTGTAAAATTGAATCATGAGGTTTAGGAGTTCCTTCGGGTAATTGTTTTCTTAACTCATCCCAAGAAATTTTTCTTTCTGCAATCGTTAGATAACCTGTAGCATCCACAAAAGCTTTAAATTGTTTATTAGTTACTTCTGTAGCATCAATAAAGAAACCATCAACAGTAACTTCATGAGCTGGTTTTTCTCTTGGCATTGCATAAACATCTGAAGACTTAGCTCCTTGTAAAAATGTTTTGCCCTCAACCCAAATCATCCCTTCTGGTGTTTTAACCTGGCTAATATTAATAGGCTTTGTGTTGTTTTTACAAGAAACCAGAAACAAAAAAATAAGAGAAAAAAACAACAATGATTTATACATAATTTGTGTGGTGTTTTAGGGTATATAAATATAACTTTTTTTTGCGAGCAAAGAGATTACTATTAATTACTTATCCTCAAATTTTATAGATTTATCCTCAAAAATAATAGCTAGAGTTTCTTATGAAAGATAACTTTGATAAATAGATTTTAACAACTATTTTACAGAGTGAATACTACCAAAATGAAAAATTTGATTATGAGAAGATGCTTGTTTCTGTTATTACTATTTTTAAGCACCATTAAATTTCAGGCACAAGAAACATCAAAACCTAATATTTTATTTATTGCTATTGATGATTTAAAACCAACTATAGGAAGCTTTGGTGATCAACTAGCAATAACACCAAATATTGATGCCATTGCTAAGAATGGAACAACATTTTTAAACAATCACACCCAACAGGCAGTCTGTGGACCCTCTAGGGCAAGTTTACTATCGGGGAAAAGACCTGATTACACTAAGGTTTGGGATTTAAAAACAAAGATGCGTGATAAAAATCCAGATATTTTAACCATTCCTCAATATTTTAAGCAGAATGGATATGAAACCATTGGCGTTGGAAAAATTTACGACCCAAGGTGTGTTGATAGTGACAGAGACAAACCCTCATGGAGTGTGCCTCATATTAAAGAAAGAAATCTTGAATATCCTAATGGATATAACCAACCTGCATTGGGATTTTATCAAAGTAAAAAAAATCTATCGGTAATCAAAGGCATAAAAAATAAAGCAATAGTAAACAATATAGACAAGCAAAAAATTAATAAATATATCAGAGATCGTTTTAAACCACCATATGAAATAGGAGATGTGCCTGACGGAGCTTATATTGATGGTGCTATTGCTAATAAAAGTATACAGTTATTAGATAAAATAAACACTTCTAAACCTTTTTTTCTGGCTGTAGGTTTTAAACGACCTCATTTACCTTTTGTAGCACCAAGAAAGTATTGGGAACTATATGATGAAAATGAAATTAAAATAGCTCCTTATCAAAAAAAATCCAAAAATGCTGTTGACATTGCTTATCATAAAGCAGGTGAAATGCAGAGCTATAAAACACCAGAAATAATCTATAAATTAAATGAAGATGGTTTACTAGAATTGGATGAAAAGCTTCAAAAAAAACTAATTCATGGCTATTATGCTGCCACTAGTTATATTGATGCACAAATAGGCAAAATCAATAATAAATTAAAGGAAAAAGGATTAGATAAAAATACTATTATTGTGATTTGGGGAGATCACGGGTGGCATCTTGGAGATCACAGCCTTTGGAACAAACATTCTAATTTTGAACAAGCAACACGCTCACCATTAATTATTTATGATCCAAGAATAAATAAAGGATATAAAATTAATACCCCTACAGAATTTGTAGATATATTTCCAACATTAAGTGAATTAGCTAATTTAAATATTCCTAAAAACCTTGACGGCTTGAGCCTTAAAGGACAGCTAAATGGAGAAGTAACTACTAAAAAAATATATGCTGTAAGTCAATTTCCGAGAAGAAATAAAATGGGGTATAGTTTTAGAACTAATGACTATAGATATACGGTTTGGGTGAAGAATAAAAAAAGTACAGAGCCAATTTACAAGGAAGATATTTATGCGGAAGAATTGTATGATTATAAGAAAGATCCGTTAGAAACTGAAAACAAAATTAGTGTTGAAAGTTACCAAAAAGTAAAAGCAACTTTTCAATTATTAGCTGCTCGATACTTTAATAAAAGTATTGTTAATCCTACAACAGATACTAAAAAAATTGACCCTACAATTAAATATCAGAATACGAATAAACGTGCACAACGCATTTCAGAATTTATAACTAAAGAAATGAAGTTGACCGATGAAAGAAGTCAGTTTTTATTAGAAACATTAACTGAAAAATACACCAATAATATATCGAAAATAAAAGGAAAAAATCTTTCTCAAGAAGAAAAAAGAAAGGTATATAAAGCTACTTTTTTAAAAACAAAAAATAAACTTCTAACAAAATTCTCAAAGAGTGAGTTTGCTCAAATTAATAAATTAGAAAAAAATGAAAAATCATCTAATTTATTAATTGGTGCAACTTTAAATTACAAAGAGTTAAATACCATTAAAGAAAAACTTTTTTTAAAAGATTTCAACTATTTAACACCAGCTAATGCAGCAAAACAATCAAGAGTTCATCCAAATCCAAAAGTTTGGAATTGGCAACAAATAGATGATTTCGTCAAATTTTCAAAAAAACATGACATTCAAGTTCGTTTACATGGTCCAATATCACCTCAAGCTTCAAAATGGGCAAAACAAGATTATAGAACAGCAGAAGAATTAGAAGATATGATGATTGAATTTACAACAGCCTTTGCTAAAAAATTTAACGATGAACCAACCGTAAAATGGATGGATGTTGTAAATGAAACCATACTACCTAGCGGCAAATGGTTTGGACCTAAAGAAGGAACTAATAAATGGGAAAATCCATGGTTAAAAATAGGTTTAGATGAAAATGGATTTCCAATATATATCTTAAAATCCTTTGAAATTGCAACTAAATATGCTAAAAACATAAAATTAGTGTACAATCAAAATGCAGGAATGCAATCAAAATTATGGGAAAAAGTTAAAGAATCAATTCTATATATAAGATCAAAAGGATATCGTGTGGATGGAATTGGATGGCAAGCACATATTGGATTAAGTTCTTCAACAAGAGCTCTTATTGAAAATACTGACAAAGAACTCCAAAAACTTTCTGACTTAATAGATTGGGCTCACCAAAATAATTTAGAATTTCATGTAACAGAGTTAGATTATTTTATTAATGACAATAATAAATTGATTGAAGGTCGAGAAAAACAAGCAATTTTTTACAAAAAACTTATTGAGACTTTAAAGAAAAAAACAACATCAGGAGTTGTTACTCTAAACTTATGGGATCTTGGAGTACGAACAAAAAAAGGGAAACAGGGAGCATTTCATTCTATTTATGACCTAGACTTTAACCCTACTCCTGCTTATAATATTATCAATAAAGCAATACAAAACTGAAATTAATAATGAACTTAAATAGTATAACAACACCTATTTTATTTTTTTGTTTAGCAATGGTATTCACCTCATATGAAGGAGATAAAAAAATAAATAATCCAAAATACTTAAATCCCTTACTATCAATTGATAAGAGAGTTGATGATTTAATGCAAAGAATGACATTAGAGGATAAGGTTTCTCAAATGAACCAGTTTGTTGGCTTAGAACACATGCGCTCTGGGAATCCAAATGACGATAAAGCAAATAATGATGCACAAGGATTTTATAAAGACTTATCAATCAATGATGTAACTAATTTAACAATTGAAGGAAAAATAGGTTCTTTTTTACATGTTTTAACTGCTGAAGAAGCTAATTATTTACAAGAATTGGCATTAAAATCACCTCTAAAAATTCCACTATTAATTGGAATAGACGCAATACATGGTAATGCTTTAGTTTCAGGAACTACTGTATATCCATCACCTATTGGGCTAGCATCAACTTGGGATGACAGTTTTTTATATTCAGTAGGAAAACAAACTGCCAAAGAGATGCGAGCTACGGGAAGTCATTGGGCGTTTACTCCAAATATTGATATTTTAAGAGACCCTAGATGGGGGCGAGTTGGAGAAACTCTAGGGGAAGATCCTTTTATGGTTGGTAATATGGGGGCTTCTATGATAAATGGATTTCAACAAGATGATTTTACAGGAACACAAAAAGTAATTGCATGTGCAAAACACTTAATTGGTGGTGGTGAATCTATCAATGGATTAAATGCTGCTCCTGCAGATATTTCTTTACGAACACTTAGAGAAGTTCATTTACCTCCTTATAAGAAAGCAATAGAAGCTGGTGTATATTCTATCATGGCTGCCCATAACGAATTAAACGGTGTACCGTGTCATATGAATAAATGGTTAATGACAGATATACTAAGAGATGAATTTGGTTTTAATGGCTTTTATGTAAGTGATTGGTTAGATATTGAGCGTATAAATACGTTACACCATACGGCCCCCGATATGAAAGAAGCTTCCTATTTATCTGTTAATGCTGGTATGGATATGCATATGCATGGACCAAAATTTACAGAGGCAATTATTGCTTCTGTTGAGGAGGGTAAACTCTCTATAAATCGTGTAAATGATGCATGTCGTAAAATTTTAACTGCGAAATTTAAACTAGGATTATTTGAAAATAGATTTGTTGATTTAGATAAAAAAGAAGAATTACTTTTTACCAAAGAACATAAAGCTACCGCTCTAGAATCTGCAAGAAAAGGGATTGTATTACTTAAAAATAATGGAATATTACCCCTACAAAAAACTACTTCAAAAAAGAACATATTTGTAACAGGACCCAATGCAAATAACCAATCTATATTAGGAGATTGGCATGCTGCTCAGCCGAATGAAAATGTGACAACCATTTATGAAGGAATTAAAACATTAGGAGAAACCAAAGGGTATAGTGTAGACTATTTTAATTCAGGAGAAAATATTCGAAAAATTAAGGTTAATAAAATTGAAGAAGCCGCAAGAAAAGCTAAAAATGCAGATGTTGCAATTGTTGTTGTTGGAGATAATTCTATGCGCTACAAATGGAAAGATAAAACGGCAGGAGAGAATATGGCTAGAGCATCTTTAGATTTATTTGGAAAACAGTTAGATTTAGTAAAAGCTATAAAGGAAACTGGAACCCCAGTTATTATTGTTTTGGTAAACGGAAAGCCTATTTCTGAGCCTTGGCTACAAAATAATATTCCTGCAATTCTGGAAGCTTGGGAACCAGGTAATTTAGGAGGCCAAGCTGTAGCTGAAATAGTATTTGGTGAGGTAAATCCAAGCGGTAAATTACCACTAACTGTTGCAAGAAGTGTTGGGCAATTAAGAATGATTTACAATCACAAGCCCTCTGCTTATTTTCACAAATATGCCGATGAGAAAAAAACTCCTTTATACCCATTTGGATATGGCTTAAGTTATACTAGTTATAAATATAGTACCCCTTTGTTGTCAAATAGCACTTTAAATAAAGAAAATACAATACTAGTTACCACAGAAATCACAAATACGGGTAAGGTTGATGGTGAGGAGGTTGCACAACTATACATTAGAGATAATGTAAGTAGTGTAACTAGACCTGTAAAAGAATTAAAGGGATACCAACGAGTTTTTCTAAAAGCAGGAGAAACAAAAAAAATAAAATTTACACTAAACTCAGAGAGTTTAGCATTTTATGATATTGACATGAATTATGTTGTAGAACCGGGAACTTTCACCATTATGACTGGTTCTTCTTCAAAGAATAGTGATTTAAAAAAGACAATTTTAACAGTTAATAAAAAGATTAAATTATAAATGAACTCTCGCAAACTCATAGTATTAAGTCTTGTTCTGGTTTTTTTAAGTTTTAAAACAACTAGAGAAAATGAAGAAAAAACTACCATCTCAAAAAAGAAAAATATTCTCTTTATTATGGTAGATGACCTGCGCCCAGAACTTAATATTTATGGAGAGAATAAAATTATTAGTCCACATATAGATGCATTAGCTAAATCGGGAGTAGTCTTTAACAGAGCCTATAGTAATGTTCCAGTCTGTGGTGCTTCAAGGGCTAGTTTACTTACCGGAATTAGACCTACATCAAAACGGTTTTTAAGGTATAATGCTAGTATAAAAAAGGAAACACCAAATGCATTAAACTTAGTTAAACATTTAAAAAACGAGGGCTATACAACCATAAGTAACAATAAAATTACACATTTAAAATACGATATTGAAGAATGGGATGAAGAATGGTATCCGTCTTCAAAAAAATGGAGAAATTATATTTCAAAAGAAAATATATTATTAGAAAGTAATGGCAAACACGGTTACGCTTATGAAAGTCCAGATGTAGATGATGATGCCTACAATGATGGTGAAACTGCTAATAAATCAATTCAAGATTTAAAAAATTTGAAGGCAACTGGAAAACCATTTTTTCTGGCCGTTGGATTTGTAAAACCACATTTACCTTTTAATGCGCCAAAAAAATATTGGGATTTATACGATTCTAAAAAGATTGAGCTTCCTAAAAACAACCAATTTCAAGCTAATGTTCCAAATAGAGCAAGACATTTATGGGGAGAATTACGATACTATAAAGACATTCCTAAAAAAGGACAGGTATCTAATGAAATGGCAAAAAAGTTAATTCACGGCTATTATGCATCAGTAAGTTATGTTGATGCACAGGTGGGAAAACTCATCAAAGGATTGGACGATCTTGGCATGCGAGAAAACACAACCATCATATTAGTAGGAGACCATGGCTGGAGTTTAATGGAGCACGGTTTGTGGGTTAAACATAGTAATTTTGAAGTAGCACTTCAAGTACCTCTAATTATCAGTGACTCTGATATTCAAAAAAATAAAAAAACCAATTCAATAGCAGAACTGGTAGATTTATATCCTTCAATTTGTGATTTAGCAAATATCTCTAAACCTGATCACTTGGAAGGAAATTCTTTAACTAATGCATTACAAAATCCCTCAAAAATCTTTAAAAACAAGGCATATGCTCGTTATCAAAAAGGAGAGACATTAATTGCTGATAATTTTTTCTACACTGAGTGGCAAATAAACGATAAAACCATTGCTAAGATGTTATATGATCACAATACAGATCCTGATGAAAATAGAAACTTAGCTGTTGAAGATCAGTATAAAATAGTTATGGATAGTTTAAGTAATATTTTAAATAAAAAAATTAAACATGATCAATAGAACCCATAAAACCATCATTCTTTTAACTTCTTTAATAGTTACAATTACATCCTGTAATTCTGATAAAAGAATTCCATTAAAAAAGCCAAATATTATTTACATTATGGCTGATGATTTAACCACACAAGCTATTAGTGCTTATGGTGGTATCTATAAGGATATAGCTCCAACACCCAATATAGATAAGGTTGCAAAGGAAGGTATGCTGTTTCAAGATGTATTGGTTACTAATTCTATTTGTGGACCCAGTAGAGCGGCTATTTTAACGGGTAATTACAGTAATTTAAATGGCTATTATAAAAATGAAAGTGGTGGAAAATTTGATGACTCTAAATGGACTTTCCCTCAAGAATTTCAAAAAAGCGGCTACAAAACAGCTCTTTTTGGAAAGTGGCATTTAGGAACAGAGCCTGTTGGCTTTGATACATTTAAGTATCATAATGCTGCAGGACAACAAGGAAATTATTGGAACCCACTTTATAACGATAATGGTAAAAATGTTAAGGAAAAAGGATATGCAACGAATCTAAGTACTGATTTTGCATTGAATTGGTTAGATGCTAAAGAAATGACCAACGAACCATTTTTAATGGTATTACAATATAAAGCACCTCATAGACCTTGGCATCCAGACACAAAGTATGAAAAACTTTGGGATGATAAAGAAATGCCCTACCCTTCTACTTTTAATGACACCTATAAAGGACGAGAAAAAACTGCTGGTGATACAGAAATGACTATGGAGTATTTTAGCAGAAGAGATATGAAATTAGAGCGACCAAAAAATCTAAAACGTAAAGAAAGAATTCAATGGGATTTTTACGGAGCCAAAGCAGGAGAAATAGTTCAACCAAAAGGAATGTCTGATGAGGAAGGTAAAAAATGGAGATATCAAAATTATATCAAAGACTATTTGGCTTGTGTGAAGTCTGTTGATGATAATATTGGACGTGTTTTAACCTATTTAAAAGAAAATAATTTAGAAGACAACACCATAATTATTGTTACCTCAGACCAAGGTTTTTATTTGGGAGATCATGGTTTTTTTGACAAACGATTTATTTATGAAGAATCTTTAAGAATGCCTTTTATGGTAAAGTACCCTGAAAGAATTAAAGCAGGGTCTGTTAATGAAGACATCATTACCAATATAGATTTCGCACCTACTTTGCTTGAATTAGCAGGTATTACAACAACTCAAAAAATGCAAGGAACTAGTTTTGTTCCAGTTTTAGAGGGCAATACACCTAAAGACTGGCAAGATGCTATGTATTATCACTATTATGAATTTCCGTTTTGGCATCATGTTCAACCCCATTATGGGATTAGAACCCAAAAATACACCTTGGCTCACTTTTATTACAACATCGATGTTTGGGAACTGTATGACTTAGAAAAGGATCCAAGTCAAATGAACAACATCTATAGTGATCCTAATTATGCTTCTACAATAGCTGAATTGAAAGTAAAGCTAAAAAACTTAATGATAAAGTATGAAAATGATAAAAGTTTAGTTGATTTTAGAAAAATAACAGATACTGATTTTGGGAGAATCGTAGATAATATTAAAGATGAAGAATCTGTTCAAGAAATTTTAAACAAAAAATAATGATTGTGTTGCCAAGCTTATTCAGATTTCGGCTCTTCTTGATTTTAATGTTCTCATTAATTCTGAATAAAAATAGCTTTAGTCAACAAAATAAAGTCTTAATTTCAGCAGAGAAAGTAGTTTATAAGGAAATAGATTCAACACTTTTAAATCTTCACGTTTATAAGCCTTTAAATTTTCAAAAAGACAGTATTTATAATTGTATTGTATTCTTTCATGGTGGAGGTTGGAATAATGGAAGTCCAAAAATGTTTAAAAGACAATCTATGTATTTTGCTTCTAGAGGAATGATTGCAATAGCTGCTGAGTATAGAATTAAAAACAAGCATAATACCACACCATTTGAAGCTGTTGAAGATGCAAAATCTGCGATTAGATTTGTAAGAGAAAATGCAAAAGAATTAAACATAAATCCAAATATGATCGTTGCAGGAGGTGGTTCTGCTGGTGGTCATTTGGCTGCTGCTTGTGGTAATATTGAAGGTTTAGACAACCCAAAAGAAAATCTAAAAATTAGTTCTGTACCAAATGCTTTAGTACTACTAAACCCTGTAATAGATAACGGCCCTAATGCTTTTGGATATCGAAGATTTAAAGATCGATACACTGAAATTTCACCCATTCATAATATTTCAAAGGGTGCGCCTCCAACCCTAATACTTATTGGTACAAAAGATAAAATTATTCCCGTCAGTACCGTAAAAAACTATCAAACCAACATGAAAACCGTTGGAAGTAGATGTGAATTAGTACTTTATAAAGATGTAGGGCATGCCTTCTTTGCAAAACCCCCTTTAAAATATTTTATAGAAACTACCTTAGAAATAGATTTATTCCTTAATTCTTTATCCTTCATAACAGGAAGCCCAACCATTAACAAACAATATCAATATTAACTTTTGTTTGTTTTTGAATTATTAGTTGCCTTTTGCTTCAAAATTTACAGGTTTTTACTCATAAATTTTACTCAAAAACAAATTACAAAACTACTTTTATTGGACTAAGTGCAAGTAAATAACACTTTTTCTTAAAACTATGTTATTATGAATAAAATTTACTTTTTATGTTTTCTAGTATTATTCGCAATACAAAACACTAATGCCCAAAAAACTGAAAATTATTTAACAAACGCAAATTTTGAAACATGGGGTAGTGCCAATTCTTTAACTTCATGGTCTTTAACTAGTACTGCTGGAAGCTCATCAATTACTCAAGAAACAACAACTGTTATTTCCAACTCAACTAATTCTATAAAATATATTCCAACAGTTGCGAATCAAGGAGTGCTTGGTAATGCCTCTGAGATAACAATAGATACAGCAGGGAGATATTTTTTTGGTATTTGGATGAAGACAGATGCTGATGCTGAAATCAAAACAGGAATAAAAGTTGTAAGATCTGGATCTAATATTTATTCTGCCAATACATATACAGCTCCAGATACCGAGTGGCACTATGTTGTTTTTTATTATGATTTTTTGGTTGGTGATCAGGTAACTTGTAGGCTTGTTCCTCAAGCAAATGGTCTTACAACTTTTTATCTTGATGATGCATCCTTAAATGAGGGTATTGCTGGAGGTAATGTAGAATGGGATGCCACAAATGGAACTGCAAGAACTTATGATATTTTTTGGGGTACACAAAATTATGGAGGTTCTTTGAATGGAACTCTTACAGAAAATACTGATGCTAGTTATGTGAAATCTGGTTACAACAGTCTTAGTTTAGTTACTAGTGCAGATGCATCTAGCGCAAAAAGAGGTGTTATAGTATTAAAGGACAATAATACCCTAGAGCTCAGGTACGTTCACCCAGCTACAACAAGAAAATATCAAGCATCTGCCTGGGTGTACACTACGGGTGATGCAGATGTTGTTTTAAATACCAAAACAGGATCTACTAATAATTTTTCAAATCATTCAATAATCGCAAACACTTGGACACAGATATTTTCAAGTATTATAACATTAGATGCTACTGATGATGGTGATAAAGTTTATCCAATTATTCAATTTAAAACTCCCAGTACCACACATTATGTAGACGATGTATACCTTAATTGGGACGGAATAAAGTGGGAAGGCGGAACCAGCTCTGATTGGGATACAGCCTCAAATTGGAGTTCTAACATGGTTCCAAACTCTGCCTCTGAGATAACAATACCTTCTGGACTATCAAATTACCCAACAGCTGCATCAGCAGTAACTGTTTCGAGTGTTGATATGGCAGCAGGAACATCATTAATTTCAACATCAACTTTTTCAGGAACTGTCAAATATACTAGAAATTTAGCCGACACCACAGATGATTGGTATTTGGTATCTTCTCCTGTAAATAATCAAGATATTGATGTTTTTATTGCAAGAGAAGAATTAGCTACAGGAACAGGTAACAATATCGGTCTTTCAGAAAGCTATGCTACTTTTAATGACTCGTGGACTTATTATCAAAGTGGTGCCTCTAGTTCTGGTAATTTTAATCCAGGGAAAGGACACGCCATCAAATTATCAAATCCTGGAGATATTTACTTTGAAGGAGCTATAAGAAATACTGATGTATCACGAGGTTTATCTTTAAGTGGTAATGCTTATAATTTCGCTGCGAATCCATATACATCCTATATGGACACGGCAGCAATGTTAGCAGCTAATACTGCTGTTTTAGATACAGAAACTATTTGGGTATGGAACTCTAGTGCGGGTTCTTATGATACTAAAGTAACAGTTGATGCATATAAGTTGGCGCCAGCACAAGGATTTTTTGTTAAATCTGACGGACAAACAGGTAATCTAGCTCTTATTCAGGCTCATGAAGTTCATAATACTTCAGATACTTTTCAAAGGACAGAACCAAGACCGGAAATTCACCTAACCCTCTCCGATGGAACGCTCTCTAGACTTGCAAAAATATACTATATTAATGGTGCGACAACAGGTTTTGACAATGGCTATGATGGTGAAATGTTCGGAGGTATTTCTAATGAATTTGCAATATATAGCCATTTAGTTAGTAATGGATTTGGAATAGATTTAGCAGTACAATCTTTACCAACTAACAACTATGAAAATATGGTGATTCCTGTGGGTTTAATTGCCTCGGCTACAGAAGAGATTACATTTACAGCAGATGTAATGAATTTACCCCCAGATATAAAAGTATTTTTAGAAGATCGATTACAAAATACCTTTACGCGCTTAGACGAAGAAAATACAAAATATGAAGTAACACTTGCAGAAACAAATGGAGTAGGAAGATTCTTTATTCATACAACGCAAAGTGTTTTGAGTGTTTCTTCTGATGCTTTATTAACAAGCATAAGTGTTTATAAGTTAAATAATTCTAAAATAAGAATTGCTGGCTTATCTCAAGGAAAAACAACAGTAAAATTATTTAACATTCTCGGTAAACAATTAATTAATACTTCTTTTGCAGGAAATGGAGTAAACGATATTTCTTTGCCAAAATTAACGCCAGGTGTTTATATTGTAAACGTTAATATGGAAACAGGGCAATTGAATAAGAAAATTATAATTGAATAAGAACCGCATTAAAAAAAAACATTTCATGGAAAACAAGTGCATGTAACTTCTTTTTAAGGAATTACCAATAATGACTTCTCTTTATCAATATGAGCGAATGGTTTGTATTTAAATCAGTTAGGAACAGTAAAGGCCATATTGAATAAAAAAGTAATTATCGAATAATTAAAACCAAATAATATTATGAAAAATATTGATAAAATTACAGAACAAGATATTTCACGTAAAGACGCCATAAAAAAGATTGGTACTTATGGAAAATATGCTGCACTTACTGCTGTTGGAACTTACATTTTATTAAGCCCGCATAAAGCACAAGCATCAAGTCCCGAAGATCCCGGAAGCGGGTTTTAAGAGGTTTTTTTAGTGGATTTAAGAGCCGTAAAATCGAACTATTTGGTGGGGAACCTAAATATTTTTTTTAAAATTAATCCCTACATCAATTGATGAGGATTTTCATGTTAATTACCTCGTTTTCTCTAACGAGCTTTCATAGGGTTCGTATTAAACGCTACGCTTCTTACAGAGTAGGTGGTAAAGACCTGCCTTTTTATATAGATTTAGGGTACTTTGATGCGTGGATAGTTCCTTACTTGGTTGAAGTTAAGGAAGAATAACTGCTGTTTTTCTATAAAAAATAAATTATCTTTTTTTTGAGTAAGCGTATGAGAAAATAATTTTTTATTTTAAAGCTTACTTCTTTAAAGGTGGCTCTTTTGAGAAGGAGCATATCTCTTCAAAGAATCAAACTTTATTGGTATTTACATAAGTTTCGAGATTGTAAAAAATTCATCAGTAGCTTTTTTTATAAAAGTATAAAAAAATATTTGTTACTTTTTTTGATTAAAAAAAGAGTGGGTTTGGAGATTGATTTCTATGTATTTAATCATAAACCTAGCTGTAAATCTGCTTTATAAAAGAAAGGTTTTTCTTAAAATCTAAGCTAATTTATAACTAGAAAGTTTATTGCAAGATTATTTGCGGAAAAATTGTTATCAATTGTAATTGTAATTGTATTTGCGGACGCTACACAAGATATTAAAACAACCTGACCACCATTAGTGCTAGCAATTGTTGATAGAATTATTGAGTCTGCAGTTACAAAATTATTAGTTATGACTAGTTTAAGTGATACGGCATCAGCATTAGAGGCAAATAAAGCTCGTCCAGAAATTGAGTCAATCGTTACAGTATCAGTACCTGAAGCTGCTTGGTTAATTGTAGAATTATTATCAACTAATTTATTTAACGTTACGGTTCCCCCAACATTTAAGTTTTCTGCTATACCAACACCTCCGGTTACTTTAAGTGCACCAGTTGTACTAGATGAAGATGTGGTATTATCGCTTAATATTACAACACCGTCCGAACTTATAGCTGCCATACTAGTTGATCCTGTAACATCAAAAGTTCCCCCAACATTTAAGTTTTCTGCTATACCAGCACCTCCGGTTACTTTAAGTGCACCAGTTGTACTAGATGAAGATGTGGTATTATCGCTTAATGTTACAACACCGTCCGAACTTATAGCTGCCATACTAGTTGATCCTGCAACATCAAAAGTTCCTCCAACATTTAAGTTTTCTCCTATACCAGCACCTCCGGTTACAATAAGTGCACCAGTTGTACTAGATGCAGATGTTGTATTATCGCTTAATGTTACAACACCGTCCGAACTTATAGTTGCCATACTAGTTGATCCTGTAACATCAAAAGTTCCTCCAATATTTAAGTTTTCTGCTATACCAACACCTCCATCTACAATAAGTGCACCGGTAGTAGAATTTGTAGAAGTTGTTGTGCTATTTAGATTAGTTATACCAGTAACATCAATGGTTGTATCAAGAGTTACAGCTTGATCTACATTTAGTGTTCCTTTTACTGTTGTCATAACACCTGTTGAAGCTATGTTAACAACACCA
>Ga0209092_10002043_pt1 | contig 18948 bp, 18 predicted proteins | sample FraStrMetagenome_FD_187446 | JGI IMG/M metagenome (GOLD analysis project Ga0209092, IMG submission 187446) | Marine eukaryotic phytoplankton communities from Arctic Ocean - Fram Strait ARC3M Metagenome (SPAdes) (version 2) | ecosystem: Environmental > Aquatic > Marine > Oceanic | place: Fram...
TTTTTGCATCAGCCAATGAGATTCGTGTGTGTATCACATGACTATGTGGAGTTACGGTAACTCCTGGAGTTACCGAGACCGGGGGCTTTTTTCAACTACAACAACAGTTGCTCTATATTTTCTTTTTTACATTATCCATCCGACCACACAAAAATGTCCAAAATATCATTCATTTTAATGGTGTAAGTAATCCAAGAGCATCACCCAAGAGTCGATCTGAACAGATCGAGTTGTAAACATGACATAAATCATTCGAACGATTAGTTGCGCGACTAATTGTTTTGCATTGGAATATCTGCTTGTCAGCGGTTTATTGATCAATGGTTGATTTTTTTTTGTAAGGATTATTTTTGGCAAATGCTCATAACACTCATGGCTTGTTTTAAGAAATAAGCAGGGACAGACGCGTCTCTCGTCGTATTATGAATGGATAAGTATCGCAGAGAAAGTTGCATTGGAGAGCGAAATCATTCGAAAGTGCTTGTCAAGGTCAGAGCTTCAATGCAGTTTCCTTGAATATCGAGGGTTCAAAGTAATCTACCGTCGGTATGCATCTTTGTTTTTTATCGTTGGATGCAACGTTCAAGCGAGTAAAGGAGGAGATGCTGTTCGTGATTCCACCGATGATGTTAACGAACTGGGCATGGTAAGATTGTTTTTGAATACCCGTCTGACCCAAAAGATTTTGGCTCATTTTTTCCGTTTTTAATTCTGTTAGCTTGAGTTTATTCATATCCTAGTCGAAACAATGGATAAGTGGGCCGGAAGCATTTGTGAATTAGATATCATGTATCAGCTCGAGCAAGTTCATTACATCGTGGTAAGTCAATTATTTGACCAATTTCGGAATGACTATCGAACTGGGACTTCATTAATTCACCAATTATCCAAATAATAGGATGAAATGGTAATGAATGGCTTTATTGTTGACACCAATAAGCTGAACGTTCTTCGTCCACTTGATTTGATGGATAGAGAGACCAAGAAAGAGGAAAGTATTTTCGGCCGTTAGCTTAAGCCTGTGGACTGTTAAGTGGGATTAGATTGATTAAATGGTTATCATTATCACCAATATAGTAATGCTACCTGGAAAAATGTTCAAATCGTGGATGGATAAGAATAGGAGGTCTCTAGATCGAAGAATAAAAACTTTCTTAAATTTTTATCTCGGAATTCTTCTACTTATATATACTCAATACTTACATTTAATCGTGCGAGATCATCCAATCGCATCTGCAAAATAAATAAATCTACCATTTGAATGCCGACGAACTAGCGAATTCGAATATAAGTGGTGTCGCTTAAGTTATACTTTAAACGATAGCGGGGTCTGAACATGCAATATTAAGAGAATCTGAATTGATTAGTTTACATCAAAAAACAGAATGTGACACAAGATTTAATCCGAAAAATCCCACACAATCTTTTCAGAAGTTCAATAAAGAAATAATGCTGAAAATGATACTGAGTTTAAAAAGAAATATGAGCCTTGGAGCACATTCAGAAATCATTGAGAAGCATTTATCTGAAACAGGCATCATAAACGATTTACCACAAATTACATACACAAAACCAAAAATATTACCCTTTGTAATTATGCTTAACTAATTCCTAACCCTGAGGAAATTATCTTTATACGATTGACAATGTTGCAACTTTATTGTCTTTAGGAACATGACGCGATGCCATAGGTGAACCGGTAATGCTTGATACACAAGATGACACCAAACTTGACTTATCTAAAAATTAAACATTGAAGTCACTGGTTTTTGAAATAAAGATAATTAAAGTTCAAAGCATTACGTACCATCATCATGCATAATATTGTACGTGTAGCTTGTAGATACAAACCTGCCCTTCAGTTTAGTTGGTAATTTGTGATGTGCTATGACACCGGTAGGAGCTTCTGATCGACGAATAGTAGAAGTTGGTAACTTAATTCTCTGTACTTTGTCTTTTCTTTTCCCTCTACGCATACAGCGAGCAATTACTTTCCTTAATTTATTTAGCTCGCTGGGCTCTGTCGATGCAAAAGCAGCAACAATATTAGTACCTCCTTGTGTTGATCTTTCAATTTTAAATTGATGCCTTCAAAAACAACGAGTGAGCGGAACGATCCGCATTATTCTGTAAAAATTATCATCACGACTTACAAATATCCTTCACTAGCATTGTAGCATTTTGGTTTAATATCGCCCATCCAATATTTCACAGGAACATCATGCTTTTTAATGCAAAACTCAAATTTTGCCTTCAAAAGATGTTCTGCTTTCGATTCATCAGCCTTTGTTCGCTTCTTATAGGCTTTATAATCTCCACGATTATTAAAAATCAAAAGTGCACTCTTACTTCTAGTCCAGAAGCAATTCTTTTGCCACTTACGTAACAGGAGGGATATCCTTGTCGTCCGTGCCATTATAAAACCTTCATCCTTTTCCTTCTCCTTCTCTTCTCCAATAGGTGCTGTGGGCAAACTTTCATGTAACGTGCTTTCTCGAGGAAGAGGTAGCGCTGGTCCAGGAAGACTATGTCCTGAACCCTGCGAAGATGGAGCACTGCTGGCGGACACTAGAGACCTGTCAGGGGCCCTCGACGCCTTGTATGGCTGCAAAACACTTCTTGATTGTTGCATACTTCTGGACGAACTCCTCGGACTACCAATGCCCACATCACTGTGACTATCACGATCTCGCGCACTACTTCTCATGGAATGATATCTTGAGGTCGTAAGAGGAACAGAGCAACGGGACGAAGAGGAAAATGACGTCGATGCAAACGATATATCCGAAGTGTTGTCCACATCTTGAAGGCTTCTGTTCTTTACCGACTGAAAGTGATCCATCATTGTTGTTTCTTTGTATTACACCATCAAGATTCCCTGTAATGCATTATCTTTGATGGATTTGCAGTTAATAGAATATCTGTTGTGAGTTTGTTTGCGAAAAGAATATCGATTTATTATCTGTGTGCTGTGTGTGGTTGTGTGTTGTGTGCTCGTGATGAGATCGATGGACATTCAACTAGAGACTGTGTGTGATTGTTAGGGTGACGGGCAGATGTGGCAGATGTCTGCCACAGTGGCACTGCCACCGCCACCTGCCACTAACGTGCCACCCTGCCATTTGAGGGTCGGTTCTGCAATGGTGGCAGATCTATAATTCAGCATATTTCACTCAATAATAGTGTCAATGATACATATGATTGTTATAATAACTATGTAATGCCCAACGCATACATCAATATTTATTTATAGAGTAATTCATGGGTTGAAAGTTGAAATGGCACCACATATTATGTTCAGGCTCCGTGAATGAAATCTATTTAGATCTTCATTCTTTAAACACGATGGATACGAATATTAATGAAAACTGCAAAGAAGCAACGCACGAAGTTGTTAGATTAAAGCTTGTCAAGCTCAAAGAATATACTAATGGAAACGTTTAGGTCCTATTTTTGGTCGCATTTTCTTCGCTAAGCACAATAGGTACATTGCACTATGCATGTACTGCAATAAAACTTTATCGGGGCGCTTGCATTTCATGCGAAAACACATGACAGATATGTGTAGTGTTATGTTATATCTTCTGAAGACCGAGCAGCCTTTTTTAGGTCCATGAACAATAAAGATGTACCTTTTCATCTAGCCGACAAAATGAAAGCTTCATCACAGAGGCGGTTCGAAATGAAGAATGAGGCAGAAGTTGATGAAACTGCGACGAAGTAGAAAAAGTCAGGATCAACAATCAGTGCATATATGGAACAAAAACTTGATAAAAAAGCCAAGAACATCTTCGTGTAATGCTGTTGTAGGCCCTAATGTGGGGTAATATTTCATTTAACTTTGCTAACAACCCATACTTTATTCGATTTTTGTCCAAACTAAATGTGGCAGAACAGTGGCGTGCCACGTGGCAGAAGCCTCTGCCATTTTGCTAAATTTGATCAAGTTGCGTGCCAGTGGCACTGCCAATTACGAAAAGGTCTGCCCGTCACCCTAGTGATTGTATGTCACAACTCACAACATTCGAGTATTTAAAGAATGTTATTAATACCTGTTAATAAATGATACGCGAGTACACGTACAATATACGTGCAATGCAACGGCAAATCCCAGAAGTAGAGATTGATATTAGTGAATCCCATTTGTTTTAAGTACGAGTTACTTAAGGTGAAGGGAATAGTGTTAGTTCGATAAGTTATGTCTTATGTCTTAGGTCAAATTTATCCATATCAGACAAAATAGCCATATTTTGCGATTTTGACTTGTGTCCGGAGTCCGGATATAATTTTCATTCTTTTGTACTTTGATTTTTTCTGGTTTTTCGTTTCAAAAGCTTGTACTCTTTGATAACAAGCGTATCAAAAAGTTTTGAAACTAGGTCAACGTTGGTAATTTGGTCATGATCGTTCTTCAAGTCATCAGCAATAAAATGCAGATAATTAAGAAACCACTCAACTTCTTCGGGTCGTTCAATTAAAAGGGCCAAAGTATTTTGTTTGGGATGGATTATTGAGCCTTCCTCAACACTGAAACAATAACATATATAGTTATAAGTGCTAAGGAGTAGATCATGGTGCGAGAAATAGGGAAATGTAACGTACCAGATAGAAGTTAGTATGCCTGTTGCATTTGCTTTCGCATAAACCATACGCGATCCAGAGTCAGCAACAGCAATGACTTCGTCTTTCGAAACGAAATCTCCTAAAATTCGAAAAATTTGAATAACATAACAATGGCCAAAATTAAGAAAGTAGGATTAACTCACCTTCGTTTTTCATCCAATTAATGATTCTAGAATTAGCCATCAACGAATGACATTCGACTTTTTTGAAGTGGCACAACAAGTCTTGACGCTCTCGAAGCGATCTCATGAAAGAATCCACATCGTTTACTTTCGGTGAAGAAGCGAAAGACATAGGTCTAGGTATTCGATCACTCCTTAGCATTAAAACGCGAACTGCACTCTCTTTAGTACCTACCCATCTTCGTAAACCATCGTTTTCCCGTTTCTTTGTAATGCCCATGTTTATGTATCTGCTTTTTTGTGTCTCCTCAAACCGTTTTAATGACAAATGAGGATTTGTCTGCACGACAATATGATCAGTCGAACCATTTTCCAAGTCAATTTTGACAACCTCATTTTGTGTGTAACCCTCATCAGATTGGAAATCCTTTATCATAGAATAGTCATCTGTAGATTTCGAGTCCATTACATTGCGCTTCTTCAAAGACAAATTACTATTTCTCGATGAAGTTGTCATGGATTTTCTTGTCTCGCGAGGAAAAGAAAAAGATTCTTTGGAATCACTGGGTCCATGTGAAAGAGCATAAGACACTGCAATTGTTGCAGCAGTAGCTTCCGCAAAAACAAATAACAACGTTTTTAATATTTGAAAAACAGTAAATCATTGTGCAGTTGTAATTCCAAGATGAACTTACCTGCCGAAGAAGCACTCAACGCAGCGATCAAGTATGGATCAATATATACTTCTTCCAATGATGGAAATTCTGACGGCTCTTCGGATAATTGTAAAAGCGTAGGTTGATCGGAAAAAATGATTGATGCACCAAAAGAAGGATAAATCGAGGTTGGTTGTGACGTTCCTTCGATTTGAATTGGCAACGGCTCGTTCACTGGGACTGCGTTTTGTTTGCTCGGCATAAATGACTGGATAATGTGGACGGATGATGGTGGCGTTGTCACCAAGTCTTGACTATCGCTTGTAGGTGTAATTGTTGGGAAGGAAGAGTAAAGTACAGAGGGTTTACCACTAGGTGAGAACGATTTTGAAATTGTTGGTAATTGTGATGGTAATTGTGACGGTAATTCTGAAGGTAATTCTGAAGGTGATTGGGTGATCATTTTTGAAGGGAATTCCGAAAAAACTTTTGAAGGGTGTTCTGAAAACATTTTCGAAGGGAATTCGGACAACACGTTTGAGGGTGTTTGAGACGGCAGGACGGTGGGATAGGGTGATGGAAAATATGATCGAAACGATGGAAGTAAAGAATGCATCCTTGATGGTTCACGGCTTTTAAATAATGTTGGACTGCTGCTAATAAAAACGGATGGCATCAGAGATGACACTTGAGAAGGGCTATTAGAAGATATAATTGATGGGGAGTTCGATGACATTTTTGATGGAATTATAGTTGGCCCCTCTGATATAACAGTTGGTCGATGGCTAAGAGTTAATGAAGGGCGTTGAGAATGAGCTCTCGATGGTGTACTCGAATGTAAGTTTGTTGGTGATTCAGACGGTACATATGTAGGCAACCACGATGGGACCAATGTTTCAGCCCTAGTCGGATAGTAGGTAGGATCTTGACTCGGAGGGGGGCACGCGTTTGTTGATGTAACAGGTTCGTTTCGCTCATGCAGACCAACAAAATAATAAAGATTTATGTTCGGGACGCGATCATAAAACGTCCCCAAACCGAAAGGATAAGTTTTTCCGGCACCAACAAGGATTTGTACGTGTTCATTTTCCATAAATAACGCGCCAGTAAACGAATCTGCACCAAAAAGATAAGACTCGGTGTATTGCATCCAGTCACCAGGAAACACCAAAGTTACGTAGATCCCAACCGTTTTATTTTCGACTAAATGCAACCAAGAAATAGCATCGGGATCAATCGAAGTAATGGATCCATATCCAGCACCTACTATCGCGCTGCATCCTGTCATAAACCAACCGTCACTCGACTCGTGTTGCGTCTCCCAGCTTTCTGACCTCGACCATATTTGCACGACGTCCTGTGATTGAAATGTTGTGTGAATATCTAGATTGACTATGGTCATATTTTGCAGAGCAATAAGATCGAACATAATCCCCGACTGGCTAGATCCACCGAAAAAGACTCCTTCAAGAACATATTGCGTCAAGTTTGATTGGTCAGCTTGTTTTCTGCCGTGGTATTGATTCTGCTGGTTATCCAGATCTATAGAAGCAGTCTTGTTTGAAACTGGTAGCAAATTGTGACGATTGTTACCAAAAACTCTGCAATTACTGAAGCGAAATGAACGGAGCAGTATCGTTGAGAGAAAGGTCACTAAGAAACATTTGTTATTGGAGAACATGATCATATTATGTATCGAACTTAAATATCATAGTGATTTTAACAAATATACACCCACTTCCTTTGAATTTAGATTTCTTGTTTCGGCAATACCGGGCTCCTGTTACGTTAAGGAAACGACAGATTCCCTTTCTCGCTATCTTACGTATCGATGTTGATCAAAAGCTATTGCTTTTCCAATCAATAACCTACGTGATTTGCCTTGACATCACTTCACTTTTCGTACATTCGTATATTTTATCACTCTTGTATGTGTACTATCCAACCTTCAAACATCATTTATTATAAGATGACGATTTGAAAATATCTTTAGACGCGATGAGATGATTTCCATGTGCAGATTAAAGGATTTTGACAAGTTTCTCATATCTCAACACCATTATTAATACATCTATCGATGAAAATATGATTCTCATTTTTAAATTATCTTAAGTAGACATAACTCTTCTTAAAAATAGATTGAAAAGTGAAAATATATATCCGAAAATAATAGTTGGAGAATTTACTTATGCGTTGGTGAACATAAAGCAATATTTCGAAATGCGTAAATTTGTCTATGCTGCAATCCTTTTCTATAAAAAACTTGTTGGGGCTATGTATATATCGCGAAGCTGCGCGAGGTACATAAAGGGGAGAATATATTAGCTTTTTGAGTCTTAGATGAATTTTCAGTGAGCGAGATAGCGAGTAGTGAGGCTTTGCAGAAAAGAATAATTTTTAGTTACCGGACCGGTACTCCCACAATCTTCATAGTTGTATGTACTCCAAGTATTTGTTTTCACAATGAACGTCATTCATTCATCAACAAAGAAAGTCACAGGCATCAAATAAATCCGCTTATGATGCTTCTGTACTAAATTCATAAGAAGGTTAGTTTGATGGCCATTTTTTGGAAACGAAAGAAAATCTCCCTATTATCCGTGAACGAGTAAAATGGAATGGCTTAGTTAACCTTCATGAACTTTGCAAGCTGCTAAGACAAGAATTACAGTCTAAAAGAAAGGAAATAAAATTCGTCAAAAAGAAATATAGAGACGGCATTCAAAGTCTAAGTATCTCTTCGAATTCTAGCTCGTGTTTATCCGTTGAATATTTACGAATCAATTGGTATTGTGAAGGTTTATGTCTACAGATACTTTATGTTATTAATTAAAGCAATTTCTATATATTTTTTGTTACGAATTGATCTGCCCTCTTGTAGTGTGTGCTGGAAAAATTAGTTACAGTTTTGCGAAGCTACTCGTCGACTGTGATGTTGAAAATAGCGTAACTCCGCCCGCACCTAATTAAAGATAATGTGAGTGCTTTGGATGGCTATCTAGCCCTTATTTCTCCGAAGAATGGTGCCATTGGATACACAACTTTCTCGTGCGTCTGTGCCAGGTTTCTCACCTTCAAAACCAGTTCAATCGGATCATGACAAATTTTTTCATGGTCTGTTTGTTGTTTCAACTTCATTTGCTTTGTCATCGTGCAACATTTCGTCCAAATCGTTAAATGCATCTTCACCTTATTTTCCTTGTAGAAGCGTTCGCTCGCTTTCCAGTCTTTTTTGTCTTCGGGCAGCATTTACTTCTTATTCGTAGAATCCGTCCAGTTCGTTTTTTTCAGTGTTATGCATAAGCTTTAATGTTGGTTTCAAATCATTCATATCGAATTCTTCTAGCGGTATGATAACTTCTGCAATGTCTTCAGGCTGTTTCTCCACAATAAATCGAGTTGAAGATAAGCTTTTTATGCAGCATCCAAAGGTTAAGTAGAAGTAGTTGAAACTTCATTGAACTTGTGTATTCGCCTTTTACTAAGTTACAAATGTGAGGCGTATTGACTCTAGAAAACATAAAGTTCCAATCCCCTAACAAAAGTTTTCCGAATGAGATCCTCTCTAGCATTCGGTGAAGTATGTAAATATCTCCCCAGTACGTAAGGCCTTAGGTATAATTTAAATACTTGATTTTTATGATGCCTCGTTTCGTGGATCATCACAGTAAAGAAATCAAGCCCGTGTAAGTGCGTAAATAAGATTACAATTTCATTATTTATCTTCATGCGCATCGTAAATCATCAAACAATATCATTACGTCTTCCCAATCATGTAATTATTGTTGCCACACCCTAAATTGTTCTGAAGGGGAGAAAAGCGCGTATCACTGAGAACATGTAGATAATCGCAAATCAGCTATTTGCACAAAAATATTATGACTGCAAAGTGGTAATGATTCACAGTCTTTAACGTGATTGCAATGAAATGGATAACGTTATGCCAAGTAGAGATTCAACATGCCTATCGTTTCCGCAATCTACAAAATATTAATACGAGATAACATGTTTGGACAAGAGAGAACTTCATTTTAATCTTATGCCAATAGTTTGTTTTATGCTTAAAAATCTCAACAAGGTCAATTAATGTACTCACACGCTTTATTATACGTATGATCTATTGGCTTTCAACAAAAACAAACCTTGTTCAAAGAAAAATGCTTTACGGAAAAGGGTTGTCATCTTTTCCAAGCACCTCGCTAACAGTTTCACCTTGAGCTGCAATCACATCTTCAACCTCAGCTCCTGGATTCAATGGAAGATGTCCTGTCTCCACAATGACAGGAGGTTCCATAAATTGATGAAGAGGAGGGGGAGACGAAAGTGTCCATTCCAAACTCTCTACAATATGAGGTACACAGACCAAAGTCTCTCCCTTCGCCGCAGCTTCTTCAAGTTTTTGCTTATCTTCAGCATTAATATGTACTCCAGGAACTCCTTCCGGAGCAGCTCCAAAGGTTCGAATGACACTCCTGCGACCTGCGTTTCACAAAGATAACGGTAAGCAAATTAAATTAGACGGCCATGTTGCAAGGCAATCCACCCCTTCACCGCCAAATTTTTTATGTTCCAACGACGGAGACATTGAAATGGACAATTATCTCTTACCAACTGAAAGGCCTGAGCGACGGCTGGCAATACGGGCGGCAGAGGCTAGCATTTTTACTCGTCGAATAGGTGTGTTGTATCGGTATCGGTAGTTTTATTTGCATGAACCTCCGTCATCGGTGGGTTTCGGGAGACCGACCGACGGGAGCAGAGTTCATTTTGAAGTTCGCAGAATGACGTCAAATAAGAATGTTACATCTTTTTTTACGCCAACCCCCATTTTTGTCATCGTCCGTCTCACATCTTTGTCTTCATCATTTGTCTCTGATATCTCCGAACTCTGAAAATCATTATTTTCTAACTATTTATATGATAACTTTGCCAAGCAATTCGACAAAGGAGTGATTGATGGTTCATGTGTAGTGTGATATCGAGTCATGTTGTCGAGGTCGTTTTTAATTCACGCAAAGGCAGGCAGCTTAACTGGACGCCTGCCCAGATCACTTGCTTCAACCACCATTGACAACTTTCAATGCCGGTTGCTGACTTCGTCTGAGACAAAGAGCAATAATGATACAAATGGTGCCTATAATCCCACAATTGTTGTTTCCCCGTTAGGAGTGAGCTCTTCTATTCTACCAGGTGGGATGGTTGAAAAAGTGAACAAAAAGACCGGGCAAATCAGTTATGTGAATGTGGAGCGCGCGTTTGGGTATTTTTGGATGCTTGGAGATTTACGAAAAAATGGTGGAAAACCGGTTCTTTCAAACGATTGTCTCATTCCTGTCGCCCTTGCAAAACCATTTCCAAGACTTGATAACTTAAAATCGCTGACAGGTGAAGATTCTATTTCCTTGCCTGATTTTTTCCAAAAGGTTCAAAATAGATCAGCGGGACCTCCAAGCTCGCGGTGTACGCTATGCGTGATTTCCTTCAAACAATTTGGTTACGAGAAGCTCAAAGGGTGGATTGAAGCTTTTGAAACAAGCGTCATGCATGGAATTGGGCCGAATGCGCGAGCTGGTCAAGCAAAAATCGTTGAAGTATCCATTGTTCAAGGATCGTTCTACAAATTACTACAAGGGGTAATGAAGAGGACGTGGCAGAAAAGTACGCCAAAAGAAAGGCATTCTACTACGCTTCTGCATTTCGGATCGGAAGAGGATACTTTGACTTTTCGAGACAATTTGAGAATGCACAATGTATTGACTGCTTATGTTACTCTCGTCGACGACCAAGGTAGAGTCCGATGGATGGGAAGTGGAGAACCAACAGAGAAAGAACTGACGATTTTAATTGATTGTGCTCGAGAGTTGACAAAACCTACTCTCGCGCGAAGAAGAATAGGTAATTTTCAATGATGTTATATTAAATGCGAGTTGAAAGTCTTCAACCTCCCCCAAACGTAGTATTATCTATCGATGGTGAGCTCAAGGACATGACCAAAGATCATTGGAAACAAAGCAACCCTTGATCTCATGTAAACATCAGGTCAATTATCTTTGAAGCTTTAGCGTACACCCTTATTATAAACCTTATTTATTATTTATATATTTATAAGCTACAAAGTATCATGGAACCTTATGATATAATATATATGATGCATGATAAAAGTCGTCAAAATTCTCCAAAACTATCAGAAATGCTCGAACTATCATAAGTTCCAAAGGTCTGACTTCGTTCTTCTGGAGCCCTGCGGTAATACCTCGCTCTACTAAATGCAACTTCATCATCTGGTGCGGATCCAAAGTCGTACGGAAACTCCGTCTTAGGTACATTAAAACGACCACCATCATCCAAGCTTGGCTTTCGAACTACGGATATTTGGTTATGATCCGTATTGAATTCATTAAAACTGTGAGGCCGTTCACGAGAATAAGAATTATTGTTTACTGTGTAATTTTTCCGGTCCTCCATCGAATATCGTTGAACATTGTCATTGTAAACGTTAGGCTTAGTCGATTGGTTCTTGCGATTTCGCGTTGAATACTGATGTCCATCATCATCGTAAGATTTGGAATATATTGATTGATTATTTCGGTTTGGAATATAATGATGTTGGCCATCACCATCGAAGTCAGTCTGAGATAGCTTATGGGTAATGAATTTCATATCACTATCGGGTACAGCATTAGTCCGATGTGGTTGTGAAAGCTGAGGATAATGACGTTCCTCTCTTTCTTGCCGAAAATTATGAGAAGGATCGAATGTGCGGTATATTTTTTGAGGACGATGTTCCTGGTTATGAGTCTTATTGGTATACACAGCATCCGATTGACTCCTTTGAGGTTTCCTGGGAATATCTGGACCGGTAGAAAATGACAAACTAGTATTGAACAATTGAGTTACTTCTGTGACTTGAGGAGAAACATGTTGAATGACGATTTCGTCACGCATGCAAGCCCCTATTGACCGTTTTGCAGCATTCGTTCCTCGAAAACGACATAAAGCGAAGCCTTTATCTCCACTAGCAACTGCAACTCCATCAACTGTGCCGTATATTTTCATTGCTTGCAAAACGTGGGAACGTTTTACGTCCCTTCTTAATCCAAATAAAACAATAGTGTTACGCGCAACAGGCACAGCCAATTCCATCCCCAATATAGCTGCAACAGAGTGAATAGCCTTGCTGGCGTCCAAAGGTGAAAGCAATCTATGCCTAACAACTGCTACCATGCGATTAATTTGAGTCTGAAGCATAAGGTACTTTCTATCCATAGAGTCATGCGTATGGGTAGTATTTGTTGAGTTTTGCCTTAACCATTGAAATGTTGCGAATATGCAATCAGCTTCATAAACAAGTGCATCTTCTTTCGCTCTTTCTTTTGTTGATTCTGTTGGTAAAATCCGTTTGAGCTCTTTATCATCAGTGAAAGCATTTATTATGGCGCGAGATAACATCATCTCAGTACCAGGTACAGACACCTCGACGGCATTACGAACAACTTCCATTGAATCTTCAGTAGGCAAGGAACTGCATTCATCTTCAGCCTCTTCTGGATATCGTTGCAAGTTGGAATTGTGATCCCTCCCATTACTAAACTTACTTCTTTGACGACGAGCGGGTGACTTTTCTGGACTCGGGGTGTTACTCCTATGTTTCATTGCATATTCATTTGTACCAAGCTCTGCAAATGTCGTCAGTGGCAAATCAATGGATAGCTTCACAAAAAATTTCTAAACTCACCATAAGCGGTCGGCAACGAGTCAAAAGATTTGCCATCTACCAATAATTCGTATTGATTGTATCCTGGTGGATCTGTAACATGTGCATGTATGGTAATTTTATGATCTGTGCTGGTTCGCCAGGAAAACTCAATAAACGATGGCGCAGACGGAGAGCTCGACCTCATGCTTCGTTTTGAATTTTTTGAATTGCTGCTTTCCTGAGACGTCGACTCACTGCTGGAATTGCGAGACAACATAGGCACCTTCGGAAAAAACGATCTGCCACGTGCGACTCCTGGTGATGAATTTCCGGCGGACGATGCCGATCCATTTGACTTCTGATCCGAACCAGGTGCGTACAAACGGAAGAAGCTTGATTCGACACCACCCGAATTAGAACGGCTAGGTGTATGCTGTGAAAAGGTACCTAAAGAAGTAATATCCTTGGAATTGTACATGACCTGAACTCTTCCGCTTCGAATGGACCACGTTAGAATTACTTCATGATTCTCCCCTAAACAATCTTCCCCAGTCAACCCTTGCTTAATCGCTTGGGCGTCTGAAAACCCAAACTTCCTTCAAAGATAGAGAAATCAACAAAATCTCCATTAGACGAATCCCGCGAAACAAATTCGTTATGGCGAAGTACGTCAATCTTATGAAGAGGCACATCCAACATGCCTGTGGCATCTACACACGATCCACATGACAGTGGACCATGACGATATCGAAGTAGGAACTTACCAAGTGACAACACGCTTCGTACTCGGGATCACTTTCCCCACATGAGCGCACGAGAAAAATATGCGGTATGCGCTAAATAATTGGGCCCACACGGCCGCATTGTTGTTACTGATAGTTGCTGTCTGCAGATAAGACATGTCTTATCCCGTAGTGCCACTTAAGTGAACGGCGGGCATTAACGATTAACCAGCGTGGATTGTCGATTCGGTTTAGAGCGTAGGTGGTCGTCGGCGTTGTTGATGCGGATGCGGATATTGATGCTGATGTTAGTTAGTGGGAATATACGTTATTTACGTTGTTTGGGAAGAATCCGATTTGATCGGTCTCACCTCAAAAACCGGCTGCGCGGCTTCGCAATGCATGATATTATTTGTCTATATCCTATATCTGGACATCGATTGAGCGCGTGCCTCAAAAATGAAATATCGTTCCCACAAGTATTTGATTTCGGGGTTGATCCAACCTAAGGTTAGAAGTACTAAGAAAAATACATGTGTGTCAAATGTTTATTTTTTGAACGTGAGAAAGTGATTTATCTCTCATGCATGTTTGATTCTGTGTTGATTTCGTCTGCTTATGGCGTTGTAAACCTGCAGGTTATGTTTTAAAAGTTTGGTTTTAAAGATATTTAACGGATCCAAGATCTAGGCTGACGTGTGTCTACTTATTTTAAGTCATAAATCCCATCATGAATTTGAGTAAGAACATGTTTTTTCATCTCTGATGCATTTGTCAGCAGCTTATCAAACCTTGGATCCAATTCATTAGAATTGGACCCAACAGTAAACGAGAATTATAGGGACACACTTGATCACAAACACCTTTTACAATTGTCCGAACAATTCTCTTTGCCCGCTTTATCCCAGTATTTTTTTCTAAGGATTCGATCGTAAAACCATTAGAAGGAAAACGAAGAAGGTCTGTGTCGATGTCTAATGCTTCACACACTTGAGTCAACTTTTCTCTGGGATTTCGTTCAACTGCTTCAAATTCTTCGTCCGTATCGACGAGTAGCGGGGTCGATTTACGTTTCCCCCTCATGGATGATTTCCTCTGCCTTCCAATATTCTTTGACCTTTCTGTTGCTGGTGTTATCTGTTGTGCTACATACGTTCCGGCTCTCATTGCGTTGCGCTTCCAATTGATATGATTTGTTTTATTTGATCACGATTCTTATGGTTCACATAGTCTGCATACGTTGCAATAAATACAAGTTCCTTTCTTCCTACTCTTGTGTTCCTCGCAAGCACCTGTCATTAAGTGCCTATTTCAGTGTATATTTGTTCTGTTGTTATCTTTACTTGTAGTTGTCGGATAGTTACGCCGAAAACAGTTTTGTGATCCTCTTAACAGGTGGCGTACGATCGAATGCTACTGCTGCTTTTGTAGGGCTAGCGCTTTTTTTAGGATTTTATTCTTGTCTACTTTTTTGCGAAATTTGGGTCGGTATTTCGTGTAGGTGGGTCTTAAATATTGAAATGCTGCAATTTTTTTCAGACTGGAGTAAATATGAGCAGGAGCATCTATGAAATCATATTTTGACGGGAATGCTCACGAAAGTACCTACCGATAGACATGAACGCGCTTGGATTGTTGAGGCGCCGGGTAGAGGTATAGTTTTTGGTATTGTTTGATGGTTGCCCACAGAAGACGTTTTCTGTGAAGTTGTTTAATCGGCGGCATCATGTAGCGTGTGTGCAAATTTTCAGTGATGACACTTAGTCGAACGCGCTTTGAACGCTTGTAAAGTACAAAGAGCTGAAGCAAAGTTTGACATAAATCTATATAAACTGAATGGGTTATACGTCCCGGACTGGGATGATCTGTGTTTCCATTCATAGTAGTAGAGGTTGCAGAAGAGAAGTTCAACACAAAGCTTTGGCTTTATTTGTTAACGGGTAGGAGTCCTCAAGCGGACTCGATAGTCGATTGCAACTTTGATAAACCATGACACTTTTGCCAAGACCTATTATCTTAAATTCGTAATACTTTCATGACTCTGCCTATCTATCCCCAAACCAGAGGCTTTGATGTACTTCCAAAATATACTCAGAACCATCAGAGAGTTGAACATGAGTGGCACCGCCAGCAATTGGTACATCCCACAGGGCCGAATACCGACCAGTGAACGCCGTCACATCAACAAGTTCCTCAGTAAAATAAAGCGGCGCAAAATTGCGGCCCATACAACAGGTGTCAGCATGCAAGGCAAATTCACAAGTTGAGCTATCTCCAGGAGTGGCGTAGCGGGGAATATCGGACTTAATGGAACAAATATTGCTCGTCACCCGCTCAGAGCACACCCGAGTCCGCCCTAGTCATCTGGGGGCTCCACCGGTGTTAGTACTAACCCGGTCACCTTCGTCAGCATCAGATTCGTCATCATCAGAAGAATCCTCCACAGGAGCAGCCTTGACAGAGAAAATATTCTTCTTCAATCTATTAAGAGCCTTTTCTTTGGACTTCTTGGAAGAATATGAGGGCTTCAGTTTGGGAAGAATATGGTTGTGGATGTAACGTTGAACCAAACCAGGAAGCTGCTGGAACTTTTTCATAGGAATGCGGCTCTTGAGAGTTTGGAGGGGGCTGATGTCGGCACCTTCTATCATATCCTTGGTAGGTTCGCCTGTATTTGTGAATCCTCGTTCCTTTTGCTTTTTCGCAGATACGTTAGGACCGAGGGGATCATTGTCTCAACCCTTTTTGCTCTTGTTACACTACATTTCCCCTTCGATGGAGCACTGACCCGACCTCTCTCATTGAAATGTTGGACCGCTTGCTTAAACATGCATGGCTCACCCATTGCCGCTAACTTCTCAATTGCATTATTAATCCATGCGGTCTTGGAGATTATATCTGGACTCTTTGGTAAAATCAAAGTCGCATCGTGCGGATCTTTTTCGCATCATTCCAAACTTTGCCATTTTCTTCCAGCTTATTCAATTGCTTCATCAACGCAGCTGTGAAAAGTTCAGGCGAAAAGTTAGGATGATTATTCCATACCAAGTTATTGATAGCCGCTTCTGCCTCAGTTATATTCCGAGCCTTCGCATTAACCCCCTCCAAATAACTGCACACATTGAGGAAGATCTTACGATCATCTTGTTCCTTTTGATTGGTTTTCTTTTCTTTTTTAACTAGGGCCGAACGATATTAGAATTCAGTTGTTGATCCAATAAAGAATACACAATGTTCGAATCGTTGAGAAATGTGGCGTAGGACATGTCCACAGGAAGGAGATAACAAAGCTTCTTCATAATGATATTGGTCATAACGACCGTCGTAGTAGCTGTGGTATGGGTCATCGTACCCGCGACTTCTACTGGGACTGCGACTACAACGCCGAGAACTTCGATCACTATTCCGTCGACTGGATCCGCGTCCATGGCCCTTGTGCTTGGAGCTGCTACCGTGGCGCTTCCGATCATGGTCATCATAATGACTCTTATTAGAGTGCCTCGATCGGTGACTTGACGCCGCACTAGAGTCAGCACTACTACTCGTAGTTCTACTCCCGTAGGATACCTGTGACACTACCGAACCCTCTTCCGTGACCTTTGTCCGACTTTTGCACCTTGGCTTTGGCTTAACTTCTTTACCGTTGAAGAATCAGCCTTCTTCTCCTTTGATGATCTTGGTCTCGACCCTTTATTAATCTGCTCTTCCACTTTGGTCTTGGCACAGGATTGCTCCATACTTTGCTGCCCAGTGCCCGATTCTGCATCGTTTTCCTCTGTATTTTCGTCTTGGACTGGCACCACCTTCGGTACTTCATCAGCAACCTTGGTGGGTACCGTAGACTGTTGAATATCCTCTTTGGGAGGTCCAGTCTTGTCCGTATCGACACCGGGTGGAGGTGATTTCTTGACGACATCCTTAATAATTTTCCTCACCTGAAAGTGTGATTCTAAAGGCGGTGTTGGGATATTGTCGGTTTAGTCTTTGTTCCTCGTCTTCATTTTGTATTGATAACAGAATTAGGGAAATAAATAACTCGACGCACAACAAATGAAATAGAAAACATCAATCACTCTACTCCACAAATTCTGAACGACCGATAATAACATATAATCGTGATTGTCAGATAAATATTGTAAAATAAAGGTGGTAGCGATAATAAATCATGAAGGTAATTGCAAAAGGGCGATAGTTGCAAAAGAGCCAAACTCGAACTTACTTGTTAGGGACACCAAATATTACGATGAGAAGTCTTCCTCACACAAGATTCAATCCCCAAAATCACAATAAACACTCGAAAACCCCTGAAATGGGAACGAAAACATGTATTTGTGAGTGGTTCATATAATGGTGCCAACTTGAAATGGAAGTACATGTATCGTGTTTGGGAAATTACTCACTTTCAGATATTACGAGACGTTTGCAATGTCTACGCGAAACCACTCCTGCGCGCGCCTTCACAAAACATACTACGCACTCGCCTAGCACTGCCTTAGTACCAGACGCCGCGACAGTGTAACGATGGCGAGTATATTGCCTGGATAGCGGATCCAGCTTTCGTTGTATTAAAGCACTTAACTGGAGGTCCAGGGGAGTGTGATCTGAACAAGTGTATGCCCTGCCGACGTCAGCACGAGTCGAGTTGAGAGTCAAGTTCTATCACACCCTTGCAAGTCGTGCTGTATTCATGATGTGAGTTAAAAAGTACGATTGTTTTTGTCATGAATAAATTTAGGGCGAAGTTTAGAATGATGCTTGGCAGAATGATGTTTTGTAAAGTAATCCGCGTGATTGTTTTCGGATTTATCCCAATAAAACTCAAACAAGTTTTTGCTTTCTTTTTCGCGTAACCAATAATAGCGCATGTCCCACGATTTAGATTTGCGTTGTGCAATGTTGTTATGGATAAAATTGTTGCTCATAAGATTGTCAGTTTTGAGAGGCGTGGGAGGTTGCAGATGTCCCATTTGTGTGAGCATGTAGCGGATGGGGAGAGCAACTTGAGCGTTGTGGAATATGCGGAAGGTTTCTGCTTCGGCAGACGAAGCAACAACATATCGCAATGTTTTGCATTCAATAATAATTGTTGCATTTCTGTTTTGAATTAAGTTGGAAATATCCTGCAATTC
>Ga0209092_10002044_pt1 | contig 18947 bp, 14 predicted proteins | sample FraStrMetagenome_FD_187446 | JGI IMG/M metagenome (GOLD analysis project Ga0209092, IMG submission 187446) | Marine eukaryotic phytoplankton communities from Arctic Ocean - Fram Strait ARC3M Metagenome (SPAdes) (version 2) | ecosystem: Environmental > Aquatic > Marine > Oceanic | place: Fram...
ACTGACATACTAATAGCCTACATATCTGCAACGGAAACTTATGAAAAAGAGACTCGTGGAAAACACGTACACCACTGCAAATAAATTCAGCACCATCAAAAGAATCTCTGTCAGTTGCAGGATTAGTATTTCCCTTAGAGCACAAAAAGTGATTCATCTTCATATTTTTTTCTACAATACTCTTAATCAATGTCCAAATTCAAATTCATTCCTAAATTACCATCCTCATTCTCATTCGCATTGATGTATTTGAGTTAATTATGTAAAAGCAAAATATCACAATAAACTTTGTTAATAAGTTCATTGGAAAAACATTCAAAAATAGGAGTAGAAATCAATAGAGGCATTCATTATCTTAAAAATATGAAACACAAAACATAGCTTCCATCAAGATTTCTTCAAATCGAAATGTAAGCCAAAAGTGAAGAGAAAAGTGAAGACTTCCTATGATCAGTTGTCAATCACCAAAAAAAGGGAACAGAAAAAGAAAAATTTCATGTTTGACTTCTCTTCGTCCACATTCTCACTCCAAAACAATCAAAAAAGACCAGGGTAAGCATCCACGTAAGCCATTCTCATTTGATTGCTCAATTCTGGATGGTTGGCCTGGAATTCAGATGGAGCTTCTGCAAAAAGAACAATAGTTGCGTTAACAGCAGAGGAAACAACGTTGAACATGATGCTACACAAGAGGAAACCGATGAAAAAGCCAACCCTGTGAAATAAAGACACCAAAAATTCAGTGAGGTGAAGAAAAATATAGTTGGTATATCATTCCACTACAAATGTATGATACTCACGCAAATGCAACAATTTGTGCTGAATCTCCAGCATCTATAAACCAGTCTGTACTCAATTCCACAAGGATTCCAATTCCCCCCATCAATAATGATGTAATAAGAGTCACTAAGAAAATAGTATTTCCAACCAAATCATCTGCGATGACAACCTCCCATCCTCGGGCTGTGAATAACGCCATGACATTCTTACCCGCTTCAATATATTTATAGCCATAAATTCCAACATACACATAGGCCCATTTATTGAAATATTCAACAATACTTTGGATGCATCCAAGGATGCATTCAGCAATGCAAGCTAAAATCTGAGCTCCATCTCCATTTTGACGGCCCTGCTCGCGTGCTTGGTTTGCAATCTCGCGAAGAGCTTGAATGATTGCAACGATTAGAGAGCCCAAGCAGATAGAGCCGAAAGAATAGGTTGTAGAGCGTGCTAGAGAACTAGTCACAGCTGAAGAGCAAAAGGAAGAAGCTTCCTCTGGAACAAACTATAAATAAGGTCGATGAACAAAAGTTTTTTGTGAGAATTTGATTTGAAGAATCATGAAAGTTTTAATTCTAGATAGAACCGAGAGAATCCATCCTTTCAGTTGTGTGTACTTACCCACCATGTTCCAACAACACCTGATACTGTTACATGCACAGTATTCTGTGAAAGAAATCAAAGTATTTCATGAGGTGAGTCACGCAACAAATTGTGCAAAAAGTAAAATTTGTAACAACTCACCATAATAACTTGTTGGGTCCAATATAAAGAAACCAACAATAGGAAAGTAGGGAAGAAACCAATTGTACAAGATCCGGTGGCATCACAAACTTTGGTCTTGTCGTAAGTGATAATAGCTACAACTGCCCAAAGAATACTCCATACAAAGGTCATCACTACGAAAAAGAAGGATACAAAAGTGATACCAAAGTTGGCATTGATTGCTGTAAGAGATGCCTCCAAGTTGGCTGTGGCAAAGGGGATTCTAGACCTAGCAGGAAAATAGTGAAAGATTCGCGTTTATAAGAATCTCTAGCAAACATCATGAAAAGCATTTCTTCCACAATATCTTACCATACAGCTCTTGCATAGCAGACTGAGCAGAGGAAAAATACGAAACCGAGAATTCCTCCAAAAATGCTTCCAGAAAAAAGAGAAGAGACAGCGAAGATAAAACTTAGAAAGACTGAAAACAGAAGAGACATTTTCACTAGAAAAGATGCAAATTTGACCATGATCAACATCATCAAAGCTGATACCATAAAACTTAAAAGCCCTAAAGACCCAGCAGCATACAAGTATCCAGTGTAATCAAAAGTGATATCTGCTGTACCAGCAGGTGTGACATCTTTCGTAATGTCGTTTAAGGTGTCTGGGCCGTATACGACGGCTACACCGATCATTGCGATTACTTGAGCATAAAAGAGAATAGCAAAAGGAACATCTTTAAAAGCGCTTGGCTGTTTTTCGCCTTTCTTCCAATTTTGTTCATTGGAGGATACAAGTCCTTCCACAAGTGCTGTGTTTTCTCCCATGATTTTGATCTGTGAAAGTTTAGAGATTTAAAAGTTAATGATGAGGGTTAATATTAACCTTTCTTGGATTTTTGTTGCAGATGCTTCGTAAGAATTCCTGATGACATCAACTCAAATTATTCACGATTGGATTTAATTTCAGGTCGATTCAGTCAAAAAGAATGGTACGGTATAGTACAAAGAGTAATTCATATTTTCGAATATTGGTTCTTCTCTCTCCATAATGATTCTTTTTGTATGACAAAAGAACCATTCTAAATTTCTCTCTGTATTCACAACTTACTTTTGGATTGCAAGATATCTAATCAACAGTGCGTGATGAATCTCTTTCTCGTTTCAAAAGGGTTGTTTCACGCTTTTTTAATTGATCAGATTTGATACGTAGATTTCTACGCAAAAAACTTTGACCAATCTAATCTCGGATGTATTCTACTCGGAATATGCTTTTTTGAATCATCCAAAATAAAAGGTGCATCCGGTACAGCTTCAATTATAGAAAAAGAGCGATTCCGTGAGCACAATACGTGTAAAAACATTCATGGTAAAAAAATCAAAGGGTAGATTGGTTGATTCGGGCAATCTAAATTGACCTTGGAGTAAAAATGTTTGTTTTCATTTTTGCTCTTGTGCAATGCTCCATCTAAATTGGATGCTATCAATAAGTTGTGACCAGGACAATATTGTACAGTCTTTAACTCTAAAAAAATCACAAATTGCGTGTACTAAGAAAACATCACAGTATAAGGCTTTGTCTTCTGTAAGAAAGCGTATGGTGAGTCCACATCCATAAGTCTTGTGCTTCGAAAATGATCACAAATAGTTAAATCGATATGTTTATATTTATATTTATTTATGATTTCATTGGCTTGTGTCCTTGTTCCATATTCATTCTGATGATGACGTTAAAATTGTAGAAAGCCATGTAAAAAGTATTCCATACTACAAAAGAGTATGATTTTATAATTTCAAGTATTACGCTTGTCAGGACATGCTTAACACTTTGTCTACAATGGTACATGAAGAATTCAATATCCATGATTGAAAGAAAGAAACATTGTGGAGAGAATGTTCTGCATGACAATTTTGTGAGAAATTTCAAAAAGAACTCAAATACGGTATCTTCATTCATGCATTCTGATGAGTTTCCCTAAAGTTTACTCAAAAACCTTGTTTGAATAGTCACAACGGCTATAATGCTACAGTCTTTTTATTTTGTTTCATTACAATTAAGGATTTTTAACTTGTATCATCTCTATGTCCTCTTTAAGCACGAATGAAGAATTTTATGTCATTTAGCACCATGCTGTAATTTTGCTGTATTTAATTTTGTTTGGGTGGGAATTAAAAAAATATTATGAGAAACTGGTATTTTGAAAACGACGCAATAACGGGTTATCGGCAAAAAGTTTAGAGGGAAATGAAGATTGTATGTTGCAAGCATTTTGAAAGTGATTTTGTAGATCAATCTCCTAATAAATATTTTGCTTGATACAAAATGATGAAGAATTTTGAAATAAGTATCCTTCTGGTGCTTTTAAGCTTTGCTTTGGTTTCACTTCATAAAGTTGATCTATCTAAAAAGGTATGTGTTTTCATGTTTATGCATCCAACATAATGATATATGTTCTTATACATCTAACTTAATATGTCTTGCCTTATATTAGAATGAGAAGCGACCCAACGCTATATTTTCCAATGATAGAAATCTACCACAATACGGATTAGATAATAGAAGGTTTTTAGAGAAGGAAGAAGAACCTTCTTTACTCCTGAGCAACAAATTGCTCCGAGTTGGAGTGAATGTGAGCGCCGCCAATGCGTTGATACCTCCGCTAGTCAATGGTCTCTTTCCACAACTAGTCGACTCGCTAGAAGGCAATATCGAACTTGACGCATCTGAATCGGCGGGAGAATGCTGTGATTTTGGAGATGTTGGAGGTCAAGTGTCAGCCCAATTACATGGATTTTTCTTAGATCCAATAAATGAAAAGTTGGTGAATATTTCTGTTTCACCAGGACCAATATTTCCGTCAAATTCTATTCGACTTACAGTTAATACTGGACGAGTTGGAGCAGGGTTTACAGAGGTTGGGCTTGCAGCGAGCTTTGCGGCTATCTTCCCAGTAGACTGTTCTGTTTTTGCCACCGTGGAAGCTGAAATAGAGAACTTTGCTTTAGTTCTCGATGTGTTTTCTGATCCAGAATCGTCATCAAGAAAGTTTTCAGTGAAAGCAAGCGACTTTCGTGTAGAGGGCATTGGATTCAAATTCAAACCTGTAGTGGATAATGTTTGTTCTGTAGTTGCAGAGTTTGTGAATATAATTTTCACCTTGCTGACCGTGGCGTTGCAAAAGTTATTGACTAGAAAATTGAATGAGATATTACAGAATTTTGCCTTGGAAAATATCCCACAAAGTGATTTCGAAATGCCGCCAATCCCTCCTATTAATATCACCAAAAACAATTCATTACTACTTGACTACAATATACCAAATTTTTTTGTGCAAGATGATTCAATCATAGTAGAGGCTGATATTAAGTCTGAAGCAGCATTGCAGTCGCCAAGATGGCGAAAAGGCTCATCTTATAAGAACACGTATAGCAGTGGTAAATTATTTCCTGAGCCTATTAAAAAGAATCTCGTCAACGCCAATATAGGAGCTGATGGTTTAAATGATTTATTTGATAAAGTTTGGTATCTTTTATGGGCCGAAGCCTCAGGGGGAAATAGGACATCAATGTTTTCACCTCTTTGCCAAAAAACTGAAAACGATCCATGCGCTTTACCACCTCTAAGGCAAGTCTATGGAATAAACGATTCTGAATACTACGCTTTTCTACCCTTTGGAATACATAGACGCTTCATGCTTAATGCTATAATAAATCCACCACAACTAGAGTTCGAAAGCGGCAGTTTAATGAGTGGTACGACCTCAGTTGCATTACTTTTAGAGGGTATAACAATGCTTGGTGGGAAAAGAGTATCAGTTGCAGAGATGACTGCAGATATAAATCTTCGCGCATCTTCGTTAAAGTATAACCCGATCACCGGAATATTCAGTGGATTACAAATAACAAGGTTTTCAGTCGAAGACTTGAGAATAGATGATTCCATCAGACCCTTACGAACGTTCACTATGAATATATTACTGACTTTAATCGAAAGAGTATTGAATAGTATTTTTCGTGTACAACTTCAACAGAAAGCAAATGAAGCAATTCTAGAAGCCTTAACTTCCATACCTCAAATTCCAGTGATTCCTGATTTCCCAACTAGTGGTAATACTTTGATTATTAATATGACTGAGGTTGTAATGACGGGTATTTCCGCAACATCTGATACTCAAAGTGTAGCTTACATGGGTGCAGGAATATCGATGAAGATACAAGAAGATAGTACTACAGCTAAAAAAGTTGATGTGAATATAATAGTGAAAGATCAAAAAGATGATTACGTCCAAAAGAAAATAGCAGCTACAGCCCTACAATGGGCAGAGGAATCGAATAGTAATCCAAATGCTTATTTTTCATGGACCTATCAAAACACAAATTTACATGTTATGGAGGCACAAGCTTATCATTATGATGATAATTTGAAACTAATGGTCGAAGATGTTGGTGATGCATTTTAATCTGTATGTACCCCGAGCTTGAAAAAGAAATACGTAGGAAATTTCGGTTGATTATAACATTCCTCACATTTTTTCAAGCAAACGGACTTTTTTATGTTCTTATTCATTCGTGTTAATAATGGAAATTATTTTCTTATTTTAGTTTCACATCAACATTTGTTAAGTATCCAAAGTCTCTTTTTCATTGCTATTTTTATTCTTTCAAAAATATCATCAACTTAAAGATTTGTTGTTCCTGTTTTGGTTGTTTTTGGCTCTAGGGGAAGAGAGCAAATCACTTGGACGGAGTTGTGCTGGAGACTTCAGCTATAATATATTGTCAGTACGTAGAGAATATTTACATGATGTCATGAGGTTCGAGTCATCGCAAGTTCGTTTTTTGGATAAAACTTTGATGTTTTAATAACCCTTTTCAAATGGCTACTGTTTGGGGCTGGTCGTTCAGCTGAAGTATTCATGAATAATGTTGAATACGTGCTTAAAATCCGTCCTTTCTTCAAATATAACAAAATAAGCAGAATACATGTTAGTTTAAAAGATAAAAATAACATAAAACATTTTAAAGTATTTTATTGTAATACTTTTTGGAATTATAAACTAGAAGGATAAACCACTCTACTAGTACTAGGGGATGAGACCACCACTGAAAAAGCCAAAGTAATTGTGTCCCCAGATAGAGTCAAGATGCACCGCCTCAAACGTCCCAAATCCCCAGTACCAAAACAAAAGGATAAGAAACAGAAACCCAATATCGTAATGAAAGAAACTGATATAATTGATATTGAAACAATTGAAGATGAGATGGAAAATACTTCTAAATCTGGCATTGAATTCCTGGATCTCATAACGGAACATAATGTATTTTCATATATTGAAAACACACAAATGGGACAGATGTTATCACTTCCAATAGACCAGATGAGATCAGCAGTAAAATCCTGGAAAGTAAGGCAAAAGACATCAATCCTGAAATTGTGAACACAAAACCAGCTGAAGTATTGGTGTTGGATATAGAAGAAGCAAAGAGAAATAGAGTCAGAACAGAGAAGAGGAATTCTTTGTTTGCGCATTGAAAACGAGGTCCGTGAAGATCTAGAACAAATCGAACTTATGAATCTTTCGAAATCTTCAAGCCTTCCAGAGATTCAACTTTTTAAAAAAGAAGAATTATGCATTTTTATCAGACATATGAACAAGGATATGTGTAAGAAATTACTGTATAGTGACCTATGCTAGGAATAAGTTGTTGACAAACACACAGTGGGGTGTGTTGTGGGGGTTGGTTGTTTGTTGTTGTTGTTTTTGAATTGTGAGCTGAAAGTAAAATTAATGAATATTAATTTTACTACGTACTACATTATACTAACTACCTACAATTCTAATATATATTTTACAACAAAGGAACATCGAATTAATGGATGTATTAAAGGATGTAACTACGACGTTGAGCTGGCCAGGCACCATGTCGACATTACAGAACAACCGTAAGTATGATCTCTCTGGATCATAGCTTACTTCAACTGTGTCAGAATCTGTTCTTCAGTATTCTGTTTGGTTTGCTCCGTCATCAGAATTGTGTGCATTGACAATGTCACACATGATTTAGTTTTGCATGCTTTATTTTTGTTTATTTTTATTTTATTTAATATATGTGACGACATATATTAAACATTATTTATTTGTTTGATTATTATATATATGACGACATATATCAAACATTAATATATATATATATATTTATTTATTACGTATTGTTTAATGACAATTGTAGTAAAGCTATTGTAATTATAGCTGTATATGACAATAGGATGATCCTGGACAAATCTGACATTGAAATTCAAGAATAGACGCTACAGATTCTTGAAGATATTCCTAACAAAGATGATGCCGAGACGGATCTACCAAATTCTGATGACATTGTGATTGAAAATGAAGCCATAAAACTAGATGGTGAAAATGAAACCGTAAAAATAGATGGTGAAAACGAAGCCGTAACAGTGGACGGTGAATATGTACCGGAAATGATTAACAACAAAAATGATGAAAAGCAGGATGAAGATAATGCACCTTTGAAAATTGACGTCATATTACAAGATAAAGCAATTATGAAAGCAACATTAAAATCATTAAAATCTTCTTACCATCAATTCACTGTTTAGTCAGGTGTACCGATTCAGGCTGACATTATTGAAATGTGGCCTAAATCAGTACTTCAGGAAATTATCAAAGCAAAACGTGACATGCAGAAATCCTTGAAACTACAAGAACCGAAACAGAAGCATAGTATTCTGAAACAAAAAAGCAAATATACAGGAAGAAAAGCTCAAACTAATCTCATTCAACGTGGAAAAGTCATGAATATCTGCCGCTACTCATTAGTCTTCACTATACCTTACGAAAATAAAGGGACAGATGGTCTCAGAAAATATCTAATTGACATATATAGTGAAAAGGTGATTATAATTAATATATCTTATTTTAAGTGTAGTTCAATGAACCATACAAGTAGTAGAGGGTCCAAAGAAACACTAGCCCTACTTAAGCTGAGGACTTACGCATTTTATTTAATTAATTGGTTAAATGGTGGAATGAAAATCAATTGGTCAAATGACCCCCCACCGGGAGTCAAACCAGTGACCACTGGCATGGTGAGTGCACCACCTAACCACTAAAGCAATTACGCCCTTATATAGTGAAAAGGTGAATCACAGCGAAGATGGCATTTTTCTCTTACCATGGGACTCCGACACAATTACGGAAAAAATGCGCGACCCAGATGACATCCCTACTCGAATCAAAGACATTAAAGAGTATTTTAACGGTGCAAGGTCCCCTGAATCTTCAGTATTTATCTATTAAAAAAAACGACTAGGATTTTCACTTCAATGTGACAGGACGAACTTCGATGCGGACATTCAGGGATGGTGTAAGATTTGCTCCATCCAACTATATGTATGTTCTGTCCAGCATCCCAACGCTCCTGTGGATGGTTGGCTTATATGCCTCAGACACTTAACCAAGAAAAGTGGTGCCAGTCCATCAAACAACTCTATGAAACCATGTGTAAAGGTAAAGTCGAAGAGGAGTTTCAAATCGGTCTACATGAACTTGACGTGAAGAATTTGTTGAAGGACCATAAACTCATTACGGAAGTGTACATAAAGAAGCAGACCTTCAAAACTTGGGGAGATCACACTGCTAATTTTACAACAGTGATTCCAGATGGATGATATGATCTTGAAATCCTCGACCCGACCAACGAGGTAGCTCACAGGCCGGCGTTTTTCCGTCGAGTTCGAAGCCGTATGATTGCGAAACGCATTATTGCACATTTAAAAACTGCAGATTTGGAAATTTTGAAAAATCAGGCAAGTAAGTACACATGGGCAAATACAAACAAAGAAGAAATGGGGGATGGACCGACCATGCTTTGGTTGTTACTGCAATCCTGCAACCCATCTACGAGAGTTGGGATCTCTGAACTGAGGACAGACTTGCGAAATGCATCGTCGTCTAAATTTCAACACAATGTGAAGAAATTAACCACTTATATGAGTTCCAAGTACAGAAAAATTGAGGTACGCGACCAGGAACACCAAGATTATCACGTGGACATGTTCAAAGCCCTTCAAATAGTGCCAAACCCAGACTTTGCCGCGAAAATCAGAGATGAGCGTCAGACTAGGGAAATTCGTGGAAACAAGTCTGCAAATCAAATAATTGCAGAAGCATTGACAATTTATAACAATGCAGTGTCCCAAAATCGGTGGGATAGTAGCAAAGATCTCAAAGGTGCAAAAATAATGACTCTTACCACAGAAGTAACAGCTTCGCGAAGAGACCAAACAGTTTTCAGCGATGGTTACTTCGTCTGCAAATGGTTCGTCCGCAGTGGGGAAGTCGACTGGAAAATCAAAACATTTCCCGTCTATTAAGGCGTGGAGGATGACAAAAATTGAGGAAAAGTTGCAATGAGATGGCAAAATGTGGGTTTGGTGCCCTTACCATAATGTTGAAGGCTCCTTTGATAGCTTATACGTGACGTATAAACCAGAAGACCACGAAGAGTGGAAAAATAATCGTGCCCAATTCCGGAAGAAAAAGTACAAATCCAAAAACGGTGAAAATGAGAATGCAGATAACGAGAATTCAGGCTCATCTAAGAAATTGCATATAAACGATAATCTCAAAGCTGCTCTACTTACGCACAGTTTTCTGAGCTTGGCGCAAATAGATGAAATTTTGGAAGATGCGAAGTCGTATTCGGATTTTTAGAAAGCCAGGTACATACAAACGGCAAAAAAGGTACGCAATGGTAGTACTTTATGGTTTTTCCTTTCTTGGTTATGTTCTGTATGACGAGATTAATTTTCCGTTTAGCATACTGGTATGCGTATACAGGAGAAATCCCGCACCCGTGTACTATACTGCGAAGTTGTTGGTTGTTAGCAATACAATTACGTGATTAGGTTAGTTGGTGGATGGATTTGTTCCTCTTAAAGTTGTCAAAATTAGTAGGACATTTATTGTATCCTATCTACAAAATTATTTGAATATAATTAGATGTGGATGGAGTGCTTAGTACTACCATTAACAAGAAGGCAAAAAAGATCAGAAAGGGTCAAAAGTTCAAGATACTAAAGCTACCTGGGTCATGATGTGTATCCAATGAAATACGTAATGTACATACACAAGGTTTGGTTCTTCTATCCCAGAAACAATATAAATACAAGAATTTGTTACCATATCATCTTATTAATTTTTGGAAAAATAAAAGATGTGAAGTTGGAAATTGCCCACCTGATGGATACCCCTCGCGGACCGTCATGTTAATGTGCACGATTGTTACCATGATCGTGACTGTAATCCAAGGATATAAAAGAATTTTAACAACGTAAAAATTTAAAAACATCTGAAATTTAAGCGTGTAGTATATCAATCTGAAAATAATGAAAATGGCGCTAAATTGCGATCAGAGGTTTTTGATGGTGATTCGGATACCATCATCACAGAATTGCATGAGAAAAATTTTGTTTCTAGTTCTTATGTTACCCTGGATCCAAAAGATGCATGTGGGGTTTCTTCGGCAGTAGGAAGCGGGTCACCGGTAGGAATTGGTGATTTAAATATTGGGCGGAATGACGATTTAGGCAAATACAATAAATTTGTTATTAAAAAAGTTTTTCATATACCAGACTCGCCCGTTAATATTTTTAGGAGTTAGCGCCTTATCGAAGGCAATTGGAGACTTTGAATCAAAAAGGACTAGAATTAATTCATCTGGCCAAGATTCTGTGTTCTCACGGGATTCACAAAAATATCAGAAAACATTTACGCATTCTGATTCCCACATACCGGAGATGACAGTAAACGACGGTTATGTGGCTTTTCATAGGTTTTGTAACTTCCTGGAAAATACTGGTTCTACACCACGAACTTGATTTCAAACACAACATAAAATGCACAAAGTAAATGCTAATACTTATAGATGTGGGGAGGAAGTTTTATACAAAAATAAAGATCATGTCAAAAAAGGTGTAAGTGTTAAAGTTCAGCAAGGTAAAAAATCCAATAATGTGATTTATAATACTAAATTTCGTGATAATAGGCGAGTTATGGCACTTGAGGATATTATAACATCAAATGACGAGACACATGTGTCCATATTACTTGAAAAAGCGCAAGATTTTGTAAATAATTCGAAATGTTTGACTGTGGAGGAAGTGCAGATGATTAGAAAACCGCCAATAATATCCCCATTGGAGAATGAATGGAAAGTAGTGCACGACCAATATGGTCACTTACCCTTTGCAATGTGGACAACCTAGTAAAATATAATAAAAAGTCAAAGAAATTCAAAATTCTTAAAGGCAAAAAGTTTATATGTCCTTCCTGTATGTTTGGAAAAATGAGGAAGAGGTCTTGGAGAAGCAAATGTATTAGAGGGTCTAAAAACTATACGGAAGTAACATGACAATTTTTTAGGAGCAAAGGTATCCGTTGATCAGTTGGTCTTTGTGCAACCTGGGCTTGTTCCCCGTATAAGTGGGTGACATACTAACCAACGAATATGTGGAGCAACTATTTTTTTCGACGGTCATACCAGATGCAGTTATTCCTCCCTCCAAACATCTTTGGATGGGGGGCAAACCCTAGCTGCTAAGCATGCTTTTGAAGCGCATGCTGACTCGTGTGAAGTTAAAATTAAAGGATACAGAGCCGGCAACGGAAGATTTGCCGAAAAATCATTTAGAGACGATGTAAAAAATGCAGAACAGATAATTGATTTTTGTGATGTTAGGGCTCACCAGCAAAGTGGGATTATAGAAAGACATTTTCAGAAACTTTCTTCCCAAGCAAGAATCATTTTACTCCACGCAAAACATCATTGGCCGACAATGATTGCAGTAATCTTGCGGCCGTTTGCCTATAAATACGCCAAACTACTGTATAATCACCTAAATGTTGGTGAGAGTGGTTACTCATCAGTGCAGAAATTTTGGAAACATTCGGGAGAGGTAGCGATGAAAGATTTGCATACATGGGGTTGTCCATGTTTTGTGTTAGATAGTGTTAGATGCAGAATTACAAACTGGCAATGTAAAATAAAAATGGGAGCCTAGATCACAACTAGGAGTAATATAGACGACTAGCTAAAGTTGAATCAGACTAGAGTTTACTTAAATTGACTTTAATGAGCTTTGTTTTAACTTTGTGGATGTTTGATCTCCATTGAATACTGCTTACATTCTACATATAGAGTCATGAACATCTTTACTTTACGTGGAAGTGATTCCCATAATGCACATGCTTGTGGATTGAAACACGTGTCCTTACGGATTATGGGATTCCACATACGCGTTGGTAACTATTTTCAACATGGAGTGTATTTAGGCCACCTTGTCATGCTGATACTGTGGTCTTGGTCCTCAATCCAAGGACACTGCATGTTTCACCGCAGTTTAATATGGCCTTTGATGACCACTTCCAAACTGTCCCATACCTTGCTTCTGATGATATACCTCCAGATTGGGAAGAAATTGTTAAAGCATCAGAGGTCCAAAGATGATTATGATTTGGCGAAGTTATGGTTGAATAACAAAAATGTTAATGATCACTTACCAAATCAAGAGGGAGAAAATGGTTCTGCTTTAAAACAATCACCTAATTCAGAGGGAGTAGAGGTCAATACAGAAATGAATGTAGTGAGTTTAGAGGGAGACCCAAAACACACTAGTATCATACTTTAACCAACATTGCCGGATCTGAATGAGCTATCGGCAGGAAGAAGCTCTAGAAACCCGAACCCATCGAGAAAAGCTTTAGAATCCAATGATGATACTCTGAAGAGAATGTTTACGGTTACAACTCCATCAATGCAAGAAAAGACAAATGTGAACAAGAGTGAGGGAGGATTAATGGCGTTAGTAACACATTTCCATAATATTAACTTACTTTTTGATGGTACTATCAACCAATGTCACCATTTAGTTCTGGCAACAGTAGCGCCAAGCAATGTATATACACCCTCAGCCAAATGCTAAAGTTAAAAGAAATCAAAGACTTTGTGTTAGCGATGTAAAAAGAGGTGAAAGACCACAAATCGCGAGAACATTGGGAGTTGGTACAGAGGAAGGACTTATCAGTTGGTGCAAATACGATTTTAAGTGTTTGGGATTTCAAAAGAAATCGTCATCCTGATGGGAGAGTGTACAAACACAAGGCGAGGTTAAATTACATGGAGGCATGCACAGATGGGGAGTTGACTACTGGGAGATATATGCCCCAGTAGTCAAGTGGATCAGTATAAGATTGTTGCTTATACTTACTGTGGTCCACAAGTTTGATTTCGTGTTAGCGTTCCCGCAAGCAGAATTAAAGAGAGATGTATTCATGGAGTTGCCGTACGGATTCAGACATGACAAGAAAGGTCAGTATGCTTTAAAGTTGAAGAAAAGCCTTCATATGGTTTGGCGGATGCGTCGTTGAACTGGTTCAATACACCTACCAAAGGTCTTGAAGCCGAATGTTTTGTGAAATCTAATGTAGATCAGTGCGTTTTCATCAGAAAAGATTGTGTGATTTTAGTTCATGTAGATGATATGATTACCATATCAAGAGATAACAAAGTGTTAGTAAAATTAGTTGAGAATTTGAAAAAAAGAATTACATACTCACTGATTAAGGATCGTTGACGAAGTACCTTGGCGTTGATGTGAAATTCAAAGATGATAAGAACTTTTAGATTGTTCAACCCATTCTAATTCAGCGAGTAATTGATGTACTGGGAATCATGGCAAATGAGAGAAATTGTAACACGAGACCTACACCTGCTGTGAAACCATTACTGCACAAAGACTTAGAAGGGTTGCCATATATATAATAATCAAACAAGAATTCTACGTACGTAGGAAATTGCACCGCGTTTGAAAAAATTACGAAAAAGCCGATCCAATCACATCTTCATCCTCCCTGATCCGAAGCTTCAGTACACCGATCAGAATGCCGAGAGGCTCTATGTCCTCCTATGGAGATAGAGGAATGGGCATTAGAAAAAATGCGATCATTCAGGGTAACTTTGGAAAGAAAACAGATACAAATCAAGAAATTTATGCTACAATAGGTAGTAACTTCACTAATTTAACAACTGGTCCAGTACCAAACCTACATACGGAACCAGTTCAACTTTTCATCACCTATTGTGAATTCCAAAGAGGGAAGCCAAGGAATGCACAGGTCACTAAACGAATTTGGCTGCAGAATCAACTTAAAATACTGAGAGCACACGACCCACACCTCCTGATCCTCCCATATGACCCAACTTCCAAGGCGAATGGCATCAATCATCCTGGACATGTCCCTCAAACGATGGATCAACTGTCCCTCTACTTTCCAAGGATGTATATGCAAAGTGGGCATGTCACGGCAAAATGTAGGCTTCAATCTTCGATCCCGATAGCACAACTCAAGTGGAAAAATATGCCGCAACTTGAAGAATGCAACTATTTCATCCGCCCAACGCAACTCAAAGCTCTACGAACGGGCAAAGCTGGCTGGTTATTGGGTGCCCATCCAGATTTAACATTCAGAGATTGTTTCCAAGAGATAATCCCAGATCTTCTGAAAACAAGATATCGAAAGGATATTGAGTTCACGATAACACCAGAAAAAGAAGTCATTATAGTGGGTTCCAAAAGAGTCGAACAAAGAGTCCTAGTCGTTCGATGCGCTCTTGATGAAGTTGAAAATGTGAGAGTTTTTTTTACAGAAATATTCACTGATCAATCCAGCTTAGATGTAGGGTACCTTGCCAGATATACGTTCATCACCTCTCATCCTGTAGGATCTTGCACAAAATTGCATCTTCAAAAAATTTTGGAAGCACAGAAAACGTTTCACAAATCAGTCCATTATTTTATAATGTATGGAATCCATAATTTGGATACGTTCTATCCTACTTTTGTGACAACGGACACAATGGACGAATCCACGACAGAGAAAGACCAACCATCCAAGCTAGACCAGAAAAATGATGCTGATACCTCCAACCTGACTCACCAACAACAGGACTCTAATATGGAAATCGATGAAGTATCCGTTATTTCCCAACAACAAGAGGATGATGTGGAAACACAACAATGTGAAAATGAAGCAGATCAGCCTACCTCTCCTCCAGATGTGCAGGTACAAGAAAAGGAATCTCCAGCTCAAAAAAGTCAACCGATGAGTCTCAGAATGCGTATGTATCTTTGTCTTTCCAATCAACATCACGATAATTTATTCCATGCAGTGTACTCCACGACCGAAGTAGGCAAAATCTACGTTTTATGCACGCAAAATAACAGAGATGAAGCACTTACCCAACTTCATCATTTGGATGATGCGGCAAAAGGTTACTTTTCTGATGAAATTATTGCAAAAATCTTTGTGGGTCACAAAGGTATGGAACCGTATGTAAAAGACTATCCGAAGCTTTCTTCTCATTATGAGAATTATGCGTCGACGCTCGTGAACATGATAGGTTCGGAGGAAAACCCTCAAGGGGGATCAGAGCGTGCAAATTCCAAGGGATTCAATCAAGCCTATGCAACAGATACTACCAATAGTTCCTCACATTCATCAAAAAATGTACAATCGTATTCGACCGTTACGCAAACTCCATCCCTACCCTTGGGTCACCAATCACCCTCCAAACGTTATAGGGACGGAGAGTTCATCGCACTCATAAAACAGAGTCGTCTCCCACAAGGATTTGATTCTAACATTCAAGCAAATAATAAGCTTAACGCAACAGTCTCCGAAAATATTGCAAGAATGCGTAACTTGGAACAATCTAGCAAGGACCAAGATCGCAAGATAGATGGAATCTATCAGACAGTTGAAAATTATGGACAGGACATCCAATCAATGGGGAACGATATTTCCTCTATGGGGAAGGTATTAACTTCACATTCATCTTCAATCAAAACCTTGTTAGAAGGACAATCAGCACAACAAACAACAATTGCAAAAATTGATAGCACACTCTCGAAAACTCAGACAAATGTAAATGAGATTATAGAATTCAACAAGAAGTATCTGCTACCTGCATTCGCCAAAGCCCCTCACGGCGAAGGGGAGAATCAATCATGAGCTCTACAGATAGTGCGCCAACAAGTCAAAAGCACTGTAAAAAACAGATGACTTCTTTTTTGTCCTCAAACTCTAGCTCGTCTAACTTGAATAGTAATGCTAAAGTAGAGGTATCAGTTAATATTTATCCTTTTACTAAATCTAGTACTATATGTCCACCAGAAATATCCACAACATGTCTTCCAAATGTATCAAAGCACATCAAACAAACACTGAGATTACGTAACCAACCACCATACACTGTTAAACTCCCTAATACTTCGAAGTCTCTCCCAATTCAAACAAAATTAGGTGCCTACTTCAAATCGATAGCTGAAAATAACACAAGAAACAATCCCAGTCTGCGTCCAATGCAGTATAAAAGGTCGAATGCGATGTTAAGACTAGGAGCTACAATCACTAAAACCAATATTTGTGCGAAACCATTCTCATCAGCTTCATCGTCACCCTTAATGTCTACCCCACCTCCCACGTCAAAAAAACCAACATCCGAGAGTGCATCTATATCACACTTGTCTTTCTGGTCGCACTCATCCACGGACGCTTCCCAATCCAACCCCCATGAAGATATACTTATTCGAGATGAACAAAAGTTGGAATCATCCAGCTTCAGTCATCTTACATCATCTGTGTCTGATTCTAGTGATACTTCACAACATGAATCAACGTCTGTCTTCACTTCCCCGTCTGAAAGTTATCATCATAACGAGTCTTGTATCATTACAAGAGCGCAAAAACGAACTTCGTTACCAAATCCTAGCGTTCACTCCGATATTTTTCGAACCCATCCTTATCAACGCAATCTCCACTATTACTACTCCCTGTCCTTAACAACATCAGGAGTGACGTGGAATCATCAGTGAAATGTTCAGGCTTTTTACCTCATCAACCTGCAGTGTCCTCAGATCTAAATCAGACGGCATCTCTTCCATTGAATGCATCAATTCCACCCTCTACTTCTCTCCATGTTAATTCATCACATGATGAAGTACTACCCTCAATCACGGGTTTGTCACGAGATTTCGCAGCCTCCATACCCCAGAAAGAATTAACAAGAGTACAACAACTTCTTCTGGAAATTTCCTCAAACACAAGCGAAATTCAATCGTTGAGATCAGAATATGAAAGAAGAAAACAATTCATTGACACCACCATTGAAGAACTTATCCTGTCGAGTGATTTTAGTAAGATCACGCCTAGTCAAATACATCTGCATCAGTCTCTTTCATCAGAATCCACCTTTTCTCCTTCTTTTACCTCAAGAGGAACACAGTCGTCTAAAGAGATTAGAACGTCTCCTCGAAACACCATTTCCAATCTAGAGTTATCAAAGGATGATTCAACGTTTCTTCCTAGTACAGAACGATCATGTAAAAAACCCCCTCCATCCTCATCAAGTTTTTCCATTCCAGATGAAATAAAGTGTATCCATTCATCATCACACATACCTAAAGAGCTTGAAAGCGAGTATAAGCATGTGAATGATACAAGAGAACCCAGTTTTGCCGATCATATCTTAGATGACCGATATATAACCCAAGCCAGTTCCACTCACCACTCATCATCTCCCTTGCAACCTCAGCGGGCACCACAACTCCTACATGAAGTGTTACCTCTATCACAACAACAATCATCTATCCATGCGACAAATCCCTCCATCTCTCCAATAGATGAGTCTCAGTCATCCCTTTTATTTCCTCCAACCATGAATCTCCAAGTCTCGAGGAACCCATCATGTGCACCAATAGTCACTCCAGCGGTTAATCGCAACCTGGATACGCCGGTAAATAAATTGAAACATTCAGTAAGATTGATTGCTCAAAACTGTAGAGGAGCATTTCACTCCTCTATGAAACACACAGATTTCTACATACCTAGCATGGAATCCCTGCAAGGATATTCTCCTGACGTCATATGTCTATGTGAAACGAACACGGACTGGAACGTACGGGATAACGGATATGACGCGGCTTTAATGAATCGAGCGATTTGGAATCCTGTGGCTACAAAAACAGTAGTGGCATCTTGTAAGTGGAAAAATCTTCAACGTACAACGTACCAACCAGTAGGAGTTCTATCTACGTGCATGAACTCCATGCCTTTCAGGATCAAAACGACTTATAGAGATCCCTATGGTCGTTTCGTTAAAATTATTTATCAAGCAAAAACTCTTGCATGAAGAAGAAGATGTTGTCCGCATTGATCATTTGAACTATTTATATGAAAGAGCAATCGAAATTCAAAATAAGCAGAAAGCTGCAATAATAAAAAATATGAAAATGAGAGAAAACCAAAAAAGATCGTGGGCTAAAATTCGCTATGTCACTAAAGGGGGATCAAACAGGAATGTGGAGAGGTTAGG
>Ga0209092_10002045_pt1 | contig 18946 bp, 16 predicted proteins | sample FraStrMetagenome_FD_187446 | JGI IMG/M metagenome (GOLD analysis project Ga0209092, IMG submission 187446) | Marine eukaryotic phytoplankton communities from Arctic Ocean - Fram Strait ARC3M Metagenome (SPAdes) (version 2) | ecosystem: Environmental > Aquatic > Marine > Oceanic | place: Fram...
GCGCTAAACCCATCTGCCGAAAGATTGCTATCTCGTTGAAGCACGACCCCTAAAGGATTAATAGCCGCGGGCGCGGCTAATCCGGTTTTGCAATACCACCTCACTGCGATTTAGTATATTTCATTGGCCGTAGTTTGTTTGCTAGCACATAGGCTTAAAAATCAGATTTTTTTGTATGCCGATGGACGTCTAGCGAGTGAAATCTGAGCGTCCAGTTCTGCGGAAATGATCGATCAAATAATGGGGCAGATCCGCTGATGTAGGGTTGCGCGTTTTCACGTTATCAATGAACAGTATCGACTGCTACCATGAATGGATGGCATGCTCACCCATGGGGCGGCGCGGGTGGATTGGTTAGGTGGATTTGTCGGCGTAACCTAGTCGCAGGGTCGTCATAATCCGGTGGCATCTTCATCTGGCCGAGGTGTTTTTGGGTGGTAATGCCATGTTCTGGCAACAGATCAGAGTGACAGCCAGTAAAAAAACCGCATAATCGTTTTTCGCATTAACCTACTTGCCTGCAGTGACGAGATAACTATGTCGACATTTGATCTTTTGGATAAAGTCATCATTATTACTGGAGCCGCGGGGGGTATCGGCACGGAAATCTCTCGCGAGTGCGCACGCGCGGGTGCTAAATTAGTGCTCGTTGGGCGCACGCAAAAAACTCTCGATGCATTGGCCGATGATCTTACAGATACAAAAACGCTGGTCGTGCCGACTGACGTTACCGATCCGGCTGGGGTTCAAAATCTTGTTGCGCGAGCGGTAGAAAAATTTTCTCGGATTGATGTCATGGTCAACAACGCAGGCAAGGGCGCCGCTATGTGCGAGCCGGAGGATACCCCATTTGACGAGTGGTCACGAATGATTGATTTCAATCTTAGTTCGACGTTTTATTGCTGTATCGAGGCAGGCAAACAGATGATCAGGCAGAAATCGGGCAAGATCATCAATGTCTCTTCTACCGCAGGAACCAAAGGAAACCCCGGCATGCTGCATTATTCTGCTGCCAAAGCTGGAGTGCTCAGTCTGACCAATAATCTTGCCTTTAAGTGGGCCGAGCATAATATTACCGTGAATGCGGTGGTACCCGGCTTGATCGCAACGCCGAATATGATCAAGTGGGGCGCGATTTCGCCTGCGATTGACGAACAGGGTAATGACATCCCCCGATTAACGCGTCCTCCGGGACCAAAGGACGTTGCGCAGTTGTGCCGATTTTTGGCATCCGAGGCGGCGGATTTAATCACCGGCGAGGCGATACCCATTCGCTCTTGGGAAAAAGCTGATCGATTCTGGATTTAAAAGGCTCGCCTCAATAAGTAAAGGGTCAACCATGTGCACAATATCGATTAAAACAGTCAACGGTTTCCTCGAGCGGCTTGGAGTTAAGGATGGCTGTTTTTACGCGCTCATGAACGCCCGATAATGGCATGTGAACGTCGGAGTGACCTCGATTGCAACGCTATGCGGCGCTGAGTTCGGGTGGCAACATGGCCTATTGGCGCATCGGGTTCTACGACGGGCACGTGATGCGAAAACCACCCGATGATTAAAGACGATAGGGGCGTTGGGCGTTTGAGGCGATACTGAAAACACAGCACAACGGTGAGTTTTAAGAACATCTCGCGGGTCGCTTGGTTACAGCCCTCGCTGCGTTATTTATAACGCCCGCGAACGAGTTGCCATAGGTGTCGTGCCTGCCGGCTTCGCCCGCTCATGCATTGAATAATCAAGGAGAATAATATGCCTGACTTTCCCCCCAACCCTCGTCCTCTGGAGGGGATAAAGGTACTGGAACTTGGCCAGATTCTGGCGGGTGCGTTTGCCACGACCATTTTGGGTTATTTCGGCGCCGAGGTAATCAAGGTTGAGCCGCCCGGTCAGGGTGACCCGATTCGCGATTGGCGAACGGTTAAAAATGGTACATCCCTTTGGTGGTGGAGCCTCGCCCGGAATAAAAAATCCGTCACCATCAACCTTAAGACAGAAGACGGCCAGCAGTTGGTTCGAGAGCTGTGTCGGCACTGCGATGTGTTAATTGAAAATTTCCGACCCGGGCAGATGGAAAAATGGGGCTTAGGTCCGTCAGAGATCAAGCGTATCAACCCAAACCTAATTTACACGCGCATCTCGGGCTATGGTCAGACTGGGCCCTATTCGGGCTACCCCGGCTTTGCGTCAGTGTGCGAGGGTTTTGGTGGCTTTCGCTATGTCAACGGCGAACCCGGAGAAATCCCTGTCCGACCGAATTTAAGTCTGGGTGATACGCTCGCGGGTATTCACGCTGCGCTGGGTGTGTGTATGGCGTACATTCGGCGTTTGCGGGACGGTGAGGGTAAGGGACAAGTAGTGGATGTTTCGATATTTGAATCGGTGTTTAATATGCTCGAGGCTGTGGTTCCGGAATATTCCGGCGCGGGTGAGGTGCGTGAACCGTCTGGCAGTACCATCAGCGGTATTGTCCCGTCCAATACCTATCGCTGTAAGGATGGCAAGCTGCTTATCATTGGTGCGAACACCAAAGGAATGTTCGAACGTCTTATGCGTACCATAGGACGTGATGACTTTGCCGAGGATGAGCAACTTGCTAACAATGCCGGGCGGGTTGCGAACGAGCAGGCAATCGACGCCGCGATCGGTGCATGGGCGGTGACGCTGCCGTTAAAAGAAGCGCTGGCTATCCTGCAAGATAAAGCGGTTGCCGCCGGGCCGATTTTAAATGTTGCCGATATGTTTGCAGATCCGCACTATCAGGCCCGGGGGGCCTTTGAGGAAGTGGAGGTGCATGGCGATATATTGCATATCCCGTCTATTGCACCTCGGCTCGAAGAAACGCCGGGTCGAACCGATACACCCGGGCCGGAACTCGGCGAGAACACCGACGAAGTGCTCAAGGCGCTGTTGGCTCTGGACGCTGCAACGCTAGAGCGATTACGCCATGCGGGAACGATATAGGCAGGCGGGTGCCGATTGAGAGAGATTAACACCGCCGTTTCGGGAATTTTCTCGCCAGCGTGACAGTGATATTTTTTAACGGAGTGAGACTTGTATGAAGCTCGATAATTTTGCGGCCGCGTTGGTCAGGGTGTTAAACCCTTCAACGTGCAGAACGTTTTTACTGGACACCTGTGTATGAAACGACTCCATGGGCGAACGGCGTTAATCACTGGTGCAAGCCGTGGTATCGGTCGTGCCATTGCTGAACGATTTGCCATTGAGGGAGCAAACCTAGCGATCAACTATACCCGCAATACTGAGGCCGCTTTGGAGGTTGCGGCGATCGCTGAAAAATATGGTGTTGCAGCCCGAATTTATAAAGCCAATGTGGGACGGGAAGCGGAGTGTGTGCAACTGGCAGAGGCGGTCATTAACGATTTTGAACAAATCGATATTCTGGTTAACAATGCCGGTGCGGGTGCAACCTCGATTGGCAGACCTGCGATCGTTGATGCAACGAATGAACAGTGGCAGTCACTCATGGCAGTCAACTTTTGGGGCCCCGTATGGCTTTGCCGCGCACTAGTACCACATATGCGCCAGGCCCCTCGTAGCGATATCATCATGATGTCAACCATTGCTGTGCAGGCAATTTCACCTCACTTCGGCGTTTATGCGGTTAGCAAAGCCGCATTGGAGACGATGGCGCACGCCTTGGCTCGAGAGGAGAAACGGCATGGAATGCGCGTCAATATCATTGCTCCCGGTCTGGTCGACACTGATATGGGTAGAACCGTCGTAGAGGCGACCGGACGGGGTAGGGATATGCGCGAAGCCGATGCCCATTCGCCCTTTGGTTTTGTCTGCACCCCGGGTGATATTGCGGCGACCGCTCTGCACCTGTGCTCGGACGACGGGCGTTATATTACCAATCAGAGAATCACTGTATCGGGCGACTAGTAGGCAGGGCGCATCAACACGGGATCAACGCGCCTACATGACTCTTTTAAAGCCTGCTTGGGAGCTTTTCAAACGGGCTTTCGAAGCAAAAAACCTAGCGGATATTCGTGTGGTGGGTTCAAAACTGACCATCGAGGTGCGTTTCAATGGTTACATCGCCCTCTTTTTGGCGGCATTGATTTGCGTCAATAATGACAGAGTGTGAAGTGATTCCTGCATTGTAAACTGCGGGCATTGGTCGAGACCGGCCGCAATACAACGGTGGATGGCCTCTGCTTGATACAAAAAGCCTTGTTGATTCGGGTAGGCATCGGGCATTCGGACGATGTCTGGGATGGGGTATTCAAAGCGCTGCGACGGTGACGGTGCATTGCTGTGCAGATAACGATAGGGCACCGTTGATGGTGTGCGTACGGTGAGGATTGTCGGGCAGTGTCCGGGGTCCTCAAGCGTTAGGCGCCCATGAGTTCCAATGATTTCGGTGACTTCACGAAATTCACTGCCGAATTCGACAAATGTGAGAATAGCGTACTTATTATCGCCGAAATCCATCAGTGCACAGCCGGCCCCGCCTCCCTCGGTGGGTAGGTTGCCGAAAGCGGTGACTTTTAAAGGCGGTTTGTCAGCTCCAAACCCCAGTGTCACCGCTTGAGAGGTGTAAAGAGGGTTAAGATCAGATTGCACCGTCACAACATCGCCAATAGCGCCCGATTCTAGCAGCATACGCGCATGCTCCACCGCGGGAAAGAAGCGCGTCCAGACGCCGTCCTGAAGCATGACGTTATTTGTTTTTGCTGCAGCGTACATTTCTTCCGCATCGACGACGCTCTGTGCAATATCTTTTTCACACAAAACGTGTTTTCCAGCATTTAGCGCTAATAGACAATGCTCTTTATGCAGCCTGTCGGGAGTGCCGACATAAACAACATCTACATCGGCACTGTTAACTAGTTCCGCATAGTCGTTGTAAAATTGGGCGATGCCATGCTGCCGCGCGAAATCGCGGGCTTTTTCGATTGAACGCGAGGCAACCGCGCTGAGCGTTGCTCCCTCACAGGCTTTTAAAACTTCTGCCCATTGCCTGCAAATATTGCCGGCTCCGATCAATCCCCAGCGCAAGGGGAACGCGACATCTTTGGCTTTGGTAAGCCCTAAGCGTATGTCTCTGGGCATTTCGGGAGGCGGATCGAGGCGGCTGTTTTGTGCGTTCATATACACCTTAGGTGGTCCGGTGCTATCGACCGGCGCTGTCTGCGATTAGTTCGCTTGAATCGATAAATGCACGCGGTAAGCAGGCATAAATTGTGGTTATATCAAATGGCCTTCGGCCATTTCTTCGGCAACTATCCAAAGTTTCTTTGCCATAGCGCTGTCGTTTAGAAACTTTAAATGACGCGAATCGATAGGCCGGCAGATCTCGAAAAAAGCGCCGCTGAGGCCGCTGACGTCGGGACTGGTGGCGACGTAAATCTGCGTTGCAGCGCCTTGCGACGGAGTTAATAATTTGTGCGCATAATCTTTCAGCGCCTGCCGGACTTCGGCAGGAAAATTATGGGCGATATTAGTCAATACACTGCCGGGATGGATTGCGTTAGAAGTTAATCCAGTCCCCTTCAGTCGATTTGAAAGTTCGAGGGAAAACAGCGTGTTGGCCAATTTTGACCGGCCATAGGCGTCCTGCGCGTTGTAAATCCCCTCGCCGCGGAGGTTGTCAAAGTCGATGCCCTCTGGGGGCGGTCCCTTATCCTCTTTGTAAGCTGAGTTACTGGCTACGTGCACAATGCGACCGCTATTTTTGACTAGCATCAAAGGCAGTAAATTATTGATCAGCACAAAATGGCCGAGGAAGTTTGCAACAAATACGCCCTCGATGCCCGATACTAATTCCAAGTTGCCGGCGTGATCTCTGCCCGCGTTGAGAATGACGATATCTGGGCAAAGCCCCCACTCTTTGATGGTTGCCGCACACTGATTAACCGAGTTCAAATCTGTTAGTTCGAGCGCTAACGGCGTAATAAAGCCTTGCATGCCGCGACAGGCCTTTTCAACTTTTTCAACCGTGCGCCCTGTCGCGAGTACCTGCGCGCCGCGCATTGCCAATACGCGCATGGTTTCGACACCAATGCCATTGGTGCAACCGGTGACTAAGGCAATCTGGCCCGACAGATCGAGCCCCTCTGTCACGTCTTCGGCAGTGCTGTGTTGATTGTAACGATGTGATAGGTGCATGGATTGCAACCTCGTATACGACATTTTATTGTTCCCACAATAGGCGATGTTGCCGATCAGGGTCTGATATTATTTTGCTGACTTGATCGACCATCCAACACTCCCGTGTCACTTCGTTGGAGCGTGGCCAACGTTCAAGCCCAACGCCATTCGGTTGACCTGAGGCGCAAAATTGAATTAATCGGCAACCCATTGCTCGGCAACCTGTTTGGCGACTGGGTAAGATGCAGCTTAAAATGATGCCATTTAGCGGGTTTTAACGCCAATCTTCGCCTCGATAGGCTTCAAGGTAGGTCGGCGTATTCACCCAAAAAATGACGCATGATTCCCCCAGCGTAAGACCTCAGCAAGATGAAGAAATCAAGTTTTAGCAAGCCTCTCATGTGTAGTGTTGATCGGAGGGCCTTCATACGTCGAGTTAAAGCATAATGTCCTTGTCTATCGCGCTGCAATATGCGCACTAGTGCCTTTAACCTAGCTGTTGTAGAGTTTCAGACTATCAATAAATAGGGGGGGGGGGCTATGCTTGAACTAGGAATTTTGGCAGATGATTTGACCGGCGGCATGATGGTGGCGAGTTTGCTCGAACGCGAGGGTATCGAGTGCCCGTTAGTCAGCTCAATCGAGGCATTAGCCGATATATCGCCGTCTGCATCGGCGGTTGTGGTGGCGCGAAAAATCCGCTTAGTGGATTCGGTTGTCGCGATAAATGAAGGTCAGCAAACGGTTGAGGCGCTAAAAAAAGTGGGTTGCAAGCGGTTTTATTATAAATATTGCGCCACTTTCGACTCCACTGAAAAGGGCAATATTGGTCCGATTGCCGAGGCGATGTTGAGCGCATCGGGAGGCCGTCAAACATTATTTTGTCCGGCGTTTCCGGTGCATACGGTGACAGTATTTCAGGGCATGATGTTTATTGGCAGTCAGCCTTTGGGACAATCATTTAAGCAGTTTGATCCCGTGACTCCAATGTTCAACTCTAATCTTGTCGAAGTATTGCAGTCCCAGACTGCCAGTAAAGTGGGTTTGCTATCGCATAATTTGCTTCAGCGTGGTCGGCAGGCGTTTGATGCATACCTTACGCAACCGGACGCGGCAAAATTATTTATCGCTGATGCGGCTGATGACGATGATCTCGAGCGGGTTGCCGAGTATGCACTGGATTGGCCGTTAACGACGGGCGCAGATGCGTTACCCATTTTTCTTGCGCGCGCGTGGCAGGCGCGAAAATCGAGTCATTCGCAGCGCACACCTAAGAGCCTGCTGCCCGCCAGCCCCGGCTTTGAAGCGTTTATTGCCGGCAGTTGCGCCAGTGCTACGCTCAAGCAAATAGAACAATTTGAAACGCGCCACCCGGTCTTCAGAATTGATCTTCTGGCAGCTAAAAATGATCCAGACTATGTCTCAAAAATTTTGCTTTGGGCGCAAGATTATCTTTATCACCAACCGATCGCAGTGACGTCCTCTGCCGATGCCAACGAACTCAAGCGTACACAGAGTGCGCTGGGGCGCGATGGCGCCGCAGGACTAGCCGACCGTATTTTGGGTCAAGTCGGCGAGGGCCTTTTTAATCTTGGGGTACGAAAATTTGTTATCGCCGGGGGCGAGACCTCGGGTCAGGTCATCAATGCATTGGGGATTAAAAAAGTCGAAGTCTCGGTCTTCGATGAACTCGGTGGCGGTTATTGCCATAGAGGCGGGGAACACCCTGTTTCGTTTATCCTAAAGGCAGGAATGCTCGGTCAGCCGGACTTTTGTTTTACCGCATTTGACCGCATGCGGTTGGCAGAAAAAAGTCAGTAGACGCTACCGAGTATGGGACTGATCGATCGATGGTGAGCGATTTTTAAAGTAATTTTCGCGCGGCAGTAGTGGTTTATTGTTTACCTACGGTGGGGTGGTACAGTATGACAAGAGTAGTTTGCACGATCACTTTATGGCCTCTGTGGGCGTTGACCTTTTGCCTTGTCGCCGCAGGGTGTGCCAACGAAAAAAAGAATCACTCTAAGCATACGATAGTTGGGGATGAAACCTTCACCCTTAATGGCTTAGATAGAACGTATAAGATCTATAAGCCGACCAATCTTTCGCCAAATTCTCCGGTTGTGTTTTTACTGCACGGGATGAATTCAACCAGTGACTGGTCCTATCACGCTGGCTTTAATGGCCTCGCGGACAAGCATGGATTTCTGGCAGTCTATCCTCAATCACACAGAAAGCGGATTAAACTGGGGCCCTTTACCATCTATAACGTACGATGGAATCCAGCCAATGAAGATGAACTCTATGAGGGTCGAAACGACGTTGAGTTTCTCAGCTCACTGGCCTTATATCTCGAGGAAAAATTTCAGCTTAATTCAGCGAAGACATTTGTTGCTGGCTTCTCGATTGGCGGCGCAATGAGCTACACGCTGATGTGTCAAGCAGGGGATGTATTTGAGGCGGCGGCCGTCGTTTCCGGTTTAATTGTTAAAGATATCTTTGCCAATTGCGATCCCGGAACTCCCAAATCCATTGTTCACCTTCATGGAACGGACGATTCACTTGCGCCTATTAATGGCGAGAGAAAAGGATCCAAATCGGGGACCGATATCGGAATGGAAAAGACCGTTGAGTACTTTGCGAAGTTCAACAATGCCTTCGAAAAAGAGACAACGCAAGTGTCCAGCACCGCGCAGTTGACCCGATATACATCAAACGGTAACGGTATTGAGGTGCAATATTATCGAATTGAAAATCACGGCCACCTGTGGCCAGGTGGCGATACTGGGGGAAAGAAAATCAACGATGAATCCGGTCTTAACGCCACTGCGATAATCGCGAATTTCTTTGCGCAACTCTGAGCACTGTATGAGAGCGAATCAATCATGCCCAACCTACCAAAGCGGTATGTTCGGCGCTACTGCATTTAAGCAAATCGGAGAAAAATTGCAGCGAATGGCAGAAACTCCGTTACGCCTAAACGCTTTGTTGAGGCATACCATATTGCTCCCAGCACGATGAGGAGACGATTAAGGTGCTCATTGGAGACTAGCACGCCGTGGTAAATGCCCGTTTGGCAGAAGGTTTCAGCGTTGCACCCACCACTGGACGATTTGATCCTCGGAATCGTTAGCGGTCACTGCCAGAACGCCGAGTTATCCGACTGATGGATGGTCAGCAGGGACTGGTGCTTCAGGTTAAAAATAAACGGACTTTGATGGGTATTCTTGCATAATTTGTACGGGGATAATAATAGTTTACCCTCGGCAGAGATTCGACAAAATGCAATAGATCGCACCCAGATGTATGTCAGCACGCGGCACCAGTGATTGAAATCTCTCGATGGATATGGGGGTGATGATGTGTCAGTCTGGCCGCGATGGGCAGGTGCGTTCTGTCATCGCGGGGGCCGCCGGTTGGCGTGATGTGGCGGGTTGATGATGGATGCTTTTTAACCGAATTGTCGATCCATTGCAGCCAGCAAATCCTTACACCGCCGTTCAAGCATCTCTCGAGTTTGAGTGCCGTCACAAAAAATGTAAAATTCATCGGTCAATATGCCATTCATTACTTGCTGTCCGACGGTTTCGGCTGACACGGCCATCTCATCGATCAAGGCATTGATTTTATCGTTAACTCTGTCTCTCAGACTCTGGATAATCGGCGTATCGACAACGTGTGGGCAGAGCACAGAAACGCCAATCGGGGTGTCGATCAAATCGTTGCGTAAAAATTCAGACAAACCAACCAGGGCAAACTTGCTACTACCATAAGCCGATTGGTGTCCGTGACCATGAATGCCGCTAAACGAGGATGTGTTGACGATATGCGCGTCTTCACCGTGCTCCAGCATCCTTGGTAAAAATTGATTGATCCCATTCAGAGGGCCATAGAAGTCGACTTCAAAGACGTTGCGCCAATTTTTCTCCGTAGTTTCGAGGACTTTTCCGCCACCGCCGATGCCTGCATTGTTGCAAAGCACGTGCAGCGCACCAAACGATGATTCAATGTTTGTTGCTGCCTTGGCTAGAGATGCGGTGTCGGTTGAATCAACCTCCAATGTTAGAACGTTGTCGGTAATGGCTTTGAGTTCTGACTCTGCTATCGGCAATTGTTGTTGTTTTATATCGGTAATGACCACGTTCATACCGGCACGCGCGAATGCCTTTGCGATGCCCAACCCTATTCCGCCGGCGGCACCTGTGATTAGGGCAGTTTTACCGTTTAGATCTTTCATTGAATCTCCGCTAATGAGTTGGGTTGAGTCAGGTTAGGAGTTAACCTCCTCAACAGGACAGGTTGTGTTTGCTTGATCTGCTATCGATTGGCGGCGCATTTGCCGCCAGTGAGGTATTTGAACCGATGAACTGGTCCACCTTACATGTGTGAGTCACAAAGGGTAGTGGCTCGGTGTAATAGGGTCAATATGAGTGGGATAGCTTTCACCCAAAACCTCGTACCATCGGTATGACCATTTAAATTTGGGTGAAAAGCGAATTAATTAATGTTGATAAATGTTTGCTTTTCGATGAGAGTCCACGTCGGCGCTTACTGGAGGTTTGTCATTACAAAAACGTTAAAGAATAGCGGTCTCACACTCATTGTGGTTACTATTTTATGTTTGATTTACTGGACGTACCTCGAACAGCAATACGCGCAGTACTTACCGTCTACGCACATTATGGTAGACGGCGTGGAACGCAAGTACCATATTTTTGTGCCGGTAAATCCGCCTCAAAAAAACCTCTCTCTGTTGGTTATTCTTGCAGGTGGCGATGCGGCATCGCACCTTTTTCCGCAACAAGATGCGTTCGAAAAACTCGCTGAGTCTGAGGGTATTGTGTTGGCTTTTCCGGTCGGGCAGCGGCTGCCCCACAACGAGGGGGCCTGGCAACTTAACAGCGATGAGACGTCTATGCAGGACATCAATTTTGTCACCGCGATGATCAACGATATCGTGGCGCAGAATGCCATAGACCGAGATCGGGTGTATGCCATCGGCTATTCGCTTGGCTCCATGTTCAGTTACGAACTTGCCTGCCAGATGAGTGATCGATTTGCCGCGATTGCGTCTTACGCGGGGACCATGCCGGTGATTGCCAAATCGTGCGCACCATCGCGCAATGTGCCCCTCATGCACATTCACGCATTGGGTGACGGCATTATTGCGTACGATAAAACGTGGAACTGGAAGGCGTGGGATTCTGTCGGGAGGATGCATGATGTCCCTGGGCTGCTGAACTATTGGAAGGAGCGGTACCAATGCCAAAACTCGCAGCAATCCGAAACAGAGACGTCAATCCATATCGTTTATGATCAGTGTGATCAGCGGGCGCGGATCGAGCACTACGGGATTAAAAGTGACAAGGAGTTTGCGGCGCATGCGTGGCCGCAGATGATCAATGGTATTTCTACGCACCAGGTTATGTGGTCTTTTCTAAGGCGCGCTGCCGATTCAGACCGATAAGGTAAACAGCAAAATGAGTGATGATAGCCCAGTAAGATTGCTAGACGACGAACAGATACGACGTTTCATTTGCGATGGCATGCTGATTCTCCACAGCTGCCAAGCGTCAGAGCTGCAGCGCACGATTCGCGACAAGCTTGAGTGGGTTCACAAAAATGACAAAGATTCTGAGGGCAATATATTGCCCCGGGTACCTGAACTTCAGACGGTGTTAGATGGACCCGTCATTAGGGGCGCGCTGCAGAGTATTCTTGGCGACGATTTTTTACTCCACCCGCATCGAATCATGGTGCCAAGCGAACCATTGCCCCCGGACCAACGGGCCATTGCGTTGCGGGGCGATGAGGATGGCCCGCCCATGGCGAAGGGTTCAATCAGTTATTCCCATTGGCATAAAGACACATACATCCCCTTGGGACAAGCGCGGTATCATTTTCCTTTTCGCCTGTTTCTGTTTTACTTTCCGCAGGACACACCGATAGCAATGGGCCCCACAAGGGTCATTCCCGGTTCGCAGTATCAGGATACGATTAGCGTTGAGGACCATGCGTTCGGTATCGTGCCCGAGGGCATACAAGCCGGCAGTTGCATGTTGGCGGCGTTCGATATCGATCATGCGGGCATGAGTAACCGTGCCGATCAGACTCGCTTTATGGTCAAGTTCAACTTTATGCGCACCACTATGCCCAAACAGCCCTCGTGGAACGGTGGGCTGGACGTCTGGCAACCACCGAATGAGATAAACGGCCGTTATTCGCATCCGCAGCTATGGTCGACCGTGTGGGACTGGATGTGCGCGCGTCCGCGAAAGCCACTGATACCCAGCGAGGATGTCGCGGTTTATATGTCACGCTTAAATAGCAGTGATCAGAGGCAGCGGTTAGACGCTATTTATACCCTGGGCGCGATGGGTGAAAAAGCGCTCTCACCATTATTGAACAGTCTTTTAAAATTAGATGGGCAGGGTAGAATCGAACCGCCCTATAGTCAAAATGAAGATGGCTCTTACCAGCAAAATACCAGCCAGCTGTTGCAGAGGCGTTGGACAGAGGGCGGCTATACTTTCCAAGACGAAGCTTTTGCGTTGGGCTGTCTGGGCGAGGTGGCGATCGACCCGCTGCGCCAGCTTCTCAATTCAGAGGATCCTTGGATAGCGATCAATGCGGCGTTTGCCTTGGGCCAGATCGGCCGCCCCGCTGCGCGCGCCGTAGACGATCTCGCGACGTTGTTGGAGAGTTCTGATCATCGAGTGGTGCGCGCTGTTCTTGAAGCTATCGCCTGTATTGGTACCAACGTAAGCGCTGCGTTGCCGGCAATTAAACGCTTACTGCAGACCGACCGAGAGCATTGGCAGCAGGACATTCGGTTACCGTTTCGAGTTGGCGATCAAATTCACTTTAACGCGGTATTTGCGTTATTGGCATCGGACGTACCCATCGTTGCAATGGAACAATTGCTGCTGGAAATACTGGCGCTGCCCGCGACTAAAAATTATGTGCAGGCGCTAGTCCTAGAAACTCTCCTTCGCCATCAGAGCACCGAGGGACTGCGAGGCGCGCTCGGTTTTCTCAAGACGCGTCGCTGGGATGAGACTGAAATAATGGTCTCTCATGGTTGAGTGACGGCGCGCAAAGCGAGGTCACTAAGTGATCAGACAAACAGATCCAAAGATAGACAGATAGGTAAGCAGGTAAACACAGGTCGGTAAATAGCGGCAGGGTATTCGATATCAAGCCTTCCCAGCCCGGTGTATAGACCTATCGGGTGGATGAACATTGAAGTACTTAGCTACTGGAGGACGGTCATTGGTGAGAACAATTTATGGTGAGTTTAGGCGTCCGCGGCAGATGTTGGGAATTCAGGAGTACGAGGGACATTTGTCCATTCATGACGATAAAATGGCCGAAGATCTCGGTTTTTCGGGGGCGCCTATCGAGGGGCCTACACACTTTAGTCAGTTTGTGCCTTTGTTGTACAGGGTGTTTGGTAATAGCTGGTTTGAGCGTGGCTGCATCAGTGCTCACTATCAGAATATGGTAACGGAAGGCGAAGAAGTTCGCGCTTTTGTGGACGCGGTCGCAGACGGCGCTCCTATCACGCGCATCGGGGCTGAAAAGCGCGATGGCACGTCGGTACTCGTCGGTACTGCATCTGTCGGTCCGGATTACGGCAAAACAGAAATTCAGCAACGCTTGGCTCGCCTCAGACCGCCAGACCAACTGGTAATTCTGCGTGACTTAGCGGTGGGTCAAAAAGGCGCGGGAAACCCCGAGGCGGTAGGCATGGACTTCGGGCAGCACATGGGGCAGCAGTATCCGTTTTCACTGCAGGAGAAACTCGCGGTTATCACCGAACCTCATTCTTATTACACCGAGAGTGACAATCCCTGGGGAAAGCCCATCATTCCGCTTGAAATGATCAGTGTCCTGGTTGAGTACACCACTCAGGCGTCAGGTTTTAAAACGCGCGGCCCTGCCATAGGGCTATTTGCCGGGCAGGAAATCAGGCTGATAAAGGGCCCGTTATTTGTCAATCATCCGTACCAACTTGAGCGTGAAATTATCGCTTTAAGCGAAAGCCGACGCACCGAGTCAAAGTGGGTTAAAACCAGAGTGTACGACCAACAAACCCACGAACTTGTTGCCGAGGTGATTCTCAATTCAGCCACCTTAAAAGACTCTTATGCGAACTATCGCGAGGATGCTGAGGCGCTGGGTAAAAGTTTAGCGTGACTGCGTCCGCGTAATTTCAATGGGTGATTGACAGCGTGCGCTGCGCCGCTCACCAGACGACAGGCGGTGCCCAAAGTGCAACGGCCAAGGTTCGGGCATGCAGGGCTGAAATGAGCTTCAACCGTGGCTGATACTGCCGGGTGATGGATCGCAATTGTTACGATCGCTAAGTGAATAGTTTGACCAAGCAAACGTCAGGTTTCAAAGTTACCGGTAACAGTCGCAACGCGCAGCAGCATGCCTGGGCGTTGCGTTTTGTCGCATTAAAATAAAAAGTAAGCGCTGATGTGTCGATCTGCAGATACCTTCGGTGCATTATCTGTCGCAAAAAGGACTTCCGCGCCTATGTTCTCGCAAAACTAGCGTAAAAACCGCCATTGCAAAACCTCGTTTTGGGTGACCTCTGCTTCGTTAGCGTGCCTCCCACAGAGCTAAGGTATTGAATCGCCTTAAGCTTGATGCGACACTTCTTGTTAAATTGATTTCGGTGGCATACTCCATGTCTATATTTGGTCAAGACCCAGAGGCAATAGGCAAGTTCGCGGCGAGCTTGCCTGTCCCAGAATTTCAAAAACCTAGCCTTAACATTAGCAAACCCCTACACACCGCGAAGGTAGCGATTGTGACAACGGCGGCTCTTCATCAAGACGGTGATGGTTTTGAGCTGAACGACAGTGACTTTCATTATGAAACGTTATCTAGGCAGGCGAGAAATCTAAAGCTCGGTCATCATAGCGTGAATTTTGATCGAGGCGGTTTCGCGGCGGATCTCAACGTGGTGTATCCGATTGATCGGTTGGAGGAATTAGCTGACATCGGCATCATTGGCGAGGTTGCCAATAACCACTACTCCTTCGCGGGCAACCAATCAGCCAGCGTGTCGGAAATCCGTCTGGATTCCGGGCCTCGTTGCGCCAGTGAAATGCATAAAGAGCAGGTGGATGTTGTTTTACTCACGGGTACTTGACCTCTTTGCCCGCGTACCGTGTGTACGCTTGCCCACGTCTTTGAAGCAGCAGGCCTGTCAACGGTCGTATTGACGCCACTGCGTGCCGTGGCCGAACGAATGAGCGTTCCACGAACCCTGTACACAGATTTCCCGCTCGGCCTTTCTCTGGGCAAAGCGAGAGACGCTCAGTTCCAGTCTGAGGTTTTGCTCGCTGCGTTCGAATTGCTAAAGGAAACTGAGGGCCCCGTTATCAGAGACTTTCCTGTTAGGGTCAGCGCCACAGACGGCGAACCGCTGGTGTGCGGGCTTCCTCCGCGGTTGAATCCTGACCTTCATCCGGCCGTTGATGAGGCCCAAGCGCTGAAATCCGCCTACGACCGTGCCCATCAAAAAAGCAACAAAACCTCTGTCGGTATGCGTATTAGCGCTGAGCAAATACCCGATGCGTTGGCAAAATTTGTAAAGATTGCAGAGGGAGAGCATTGGGAAGACCTCGGGTTTTCGGCGGCATCCATTTATGGAACGGTACATGATATCCGTACCTTTTATGAAGAATTAGCCTGCGAACTGGCAGAGGGCCCGATTGCACCTTGGGCAACAGAGCAATGGTTTTACGCTCAAACCGAGGCCGGTGCGATTATCTTAAAGGCGCGACGAGCGATGCGTGATAATCAGGTCGCGCAGTCGGTGTGGTTTGGCCTAGCACCAGCGGGAAGAGAGTAATAAGCCCTAGTCACGGCAGTCGTTTGCAGGCAAGGTATTAGCCCATCAGATCGCCAATACTGCAGCCGATGGGTTTTTAAATACGCAATGTGAGACGATTAACTCAGTGAGCTGCTGACCTAGATTAGACTGCAACGGGGCAAATCGTACAACAATTTGGGTGTTTCTTTTTGCTGAATGTTGCGCCCTTGCGTTTCAGTGGCAGTCTGCCCATTGAGCCGTCTTGCTGCGGGCATTTATGGCGCGTTTTCCGTAGGCAAGTATGCTGTGGTCTGGATTGATGCTATGCAGTCTGTTTGCGCTCGGTCGGTTCACGCATCGTTGAGGGCCAAGAAACTGGCTCTTTGGTAGCATCTCTCTTTTAGTCATTTGCCGTTGATCTTTAGCGCGTCAGGCGACACCGAACGAGCGTTTTATGAGGGCTGCTCGAGGCGTCACGGCGACGTGCGTACACTCTACAGCGAGGGTCTCAGAACGCCGTTTTACAATGACGATTACGCGGAGTGACTCACAAAGCTACGGCGGCTTTGGGTGTCCATGGTGGGCACTACGCGGAGGTCTTAGGTGGTAGCCCAGGCGCTAATCAGTCGGGCCGAGCAAGAATCCTAATGGAATGTGCAGTCGTTCGCGCCAAGCTTTGGGCGAATGGTCAGCCCCGGGGTACTTGCGCGTTATCCAGTCGTCGTCTTGCTGGTAGCCCTTTGATCGGATAATACCATCCATCAGGTTTTGGTAGGGCTCGTAGTGGGCATCAAAGGATTTAGTACCAAAATCAAAATACAGGCGGTGGTGGCCTGCGTCGGGCCAATGGTCCTGGTACCACTCGATTACTGCGCCATCAGCGATATTCCAATGGGTGGATAAACACGCGGCAGCGCCAAAAATATCGGGGTATTCAGAAATCGCGTAGGCAGACACCATTCCACCCATACTGGAACCCATAGTAAATGTACTCGCTCGTTCTGGCAGGGTGTGGTAGTTTGCGTCGATAAATGGTTTCAGCTCCTCGACAAGGAATCTAAGGTAATTGTCCGAGTTAATATTCTCTCGTCGTATATCTGAGCCCTCCGCTATCAGCATTGAGTCGTGCTTTTCTATTACTGGTTTCTGCGGCATGTACTCGTTGTTGCGTTTGGCTCCAGGCAGATTCCATGGCGCAACAACGATAGCCGGGCGGATTTTTTTTGCGCGGATTAGATCCGATATTGCAACATCTACTTTCCACAACCAGGGCGTCCAGACAAACCATGATTTGGATTTGGTAAATAAAAATTGACCGTCATGCATGTAAATGACTGGATAACGTTCGGTAGATGACGGGTTATAACCCTCGGGTAGCCAAACCTCGATGGGACGTGGCTCGACAAAATTTGATGAAAAGGCGGGGTAATGGACGATCGAGCCACGGTCTCCGCGCTGAAGTACTTGTTTCGCTATTAACGCACCCACCATGCTGAATGCCAGTAGCGACAGGAAAATACTGAACTTGCCCATGGCGGTCTCTCGATAACTTTGGTTGGATACTGAAACAATGCTGCTGCAAATTCAAAGGGTCAAGTGAAACCATCGACTGCAGCGGGGATACCCCCCATTTTGGAACCAGTGAAGTAGGTTTTTAATCGATCGTAACCGCGTGCGCAAGTCGTATTTCCCCGACGTTTGACGAACAGTATAAGGCCGTTTTTCGTTGCCCTACCGGGGGTTGTTCGGGTGGGTCGGCGCAGCCGGAGAAGGGCGCTTAGATCGGTCTGTGATGATCGCTTATGGGGCGTTTAAATTGGGTGGGTGTTGAAACCGGCGCGGTTGACAATGCGATCGGCCAAGCCAACAATCGATGATCATTTGCTGGGTGTTGCGGCTCGGCTATTTTTTGGTTTGTCGACAATAGCCGTTACTAACAGCCATATTCACCCGCACAAGGGGTCGAAAATGAGAATACGACAAATTGCCTTGGTTGCCAAAGATATGCAACCAGTAAAAGAGGCGCTTTTCGGGTTGCTGGGCCTTCAAGAGGCGCACATAGATCCGAAGATCATTACATTTGGGCTACAAAATGTCGTCATGGCGCTCGGCGATACGTTTCTTGAAGTGGTCTCTCCAGTTGAAGAGGGCACCACGGCGGGGCGGCTTCTTGAGAGGCGAGGTGGTGATGGCGGCTATATGGTGATTGTTCAGGTGGATGACTTGGCGAGTGAGAAGGAGCGCTTGGCGACGACACCGATTCGTATCATTTGGCAGACTGATTCCGTGCGAGCCAAGGCAGTTCATCTTCACCCTAAAGACGTACCGGGCGTGATCGCGTCGCTGGATCAGATGATACCGCCAGAGGCTTGGCATTGGGCGGGCTCCGAGTGGCCGCAGCACAAGGCGCAATTTGTTAAAGGTATTTGTGGCGCAGAAGTGCAAACGGATGATCCTACCGCAACTGCTGAGCAATGGTCATTGGCCTATGCGCACCCGATTGTGCACAAGGAAGGCTCCCCGACCTTGTCTTTTGGCTCCACTGAAGTCCGGTTTGTAGCGATTAAAGACCAACGGGGGCCTGGCCTGCGGGCAATTGATGTGATGACTACCGATTTGTCGAAAGTTTTGGATGCCGCCGACCAACAGCACTTGCCTCGGCAAGAAAATGCCGTTGAGGTCTGTGGAATTACCATTAACTTTATAGAACATGGACCTAATGGCCAGTGATCAACCGCGTCACTGACAGCCGACCATCGACAATACAAAATAGGCCCAATAGACGTCGATCAAAGCCGCGGGGCATTGTTTTTTGGCACCATTGATGTCGGCCTTAAAAATCATTCGTGCGCTGAGACCTAATAGTCGGTGGATGGCGCGTGTTAAGAGAACTTCGCCTCGGGTTAGGATGGGTGAACTAATTGTGCAGGCGCGCAGTTAATACTTGCCGATGGCTCAAAAAAGCCTCAATCTATCGACTTAATTGTGCGGTTTAGGAGG
>Ga0209092_10002046_pt1 | contig 18941 bp, 12 predicted proteins | sample FraStrMetagenome_FD_187446 | JGI IMG/M metagenome (GOLD analysis project Ga0209092, IMG submission 187446) | Marine eukaryotic phytoplankton communities from Arctic Ocean - Fram Strait ARC3M Metagenome (SPAdes) (version 2) | ecosystem: Environmental > Aquatic > Marine > Oceanic | place: Fram...
TGTCCTGTATGTTAAATTATGAAATAGTTTAGTTTAGTTTAGTTTCAAAATAAAATAAGCTCATAATTATCATCCTTTCACTTTTGTGTTTAGTTTACTCTAATCCTAATCCGTGCATAAGGCACAAAGAATCAACTTCATTATCTCCATTAGGCCTCCATCTGGGCCATTGGAAAGTAGGAGCAGCAGACAAAGACATCTGCATGGTGTTGGCTGGCATTGTACGACTTTCAGTGCAAAATACGTATACCCTGATTAGATGGAGGAAAGTTGTCGCAATTCTCATGGAGAAAATTCATGGACAACCAAAAATCAATAAATTCAGAACGATACATTTACTTGAATCCGATCTAAACTTTGTGCTTCGCTTTATATGGGGGCGCCAATTCATGCGACACAACGAAACCACCAAAGCTTGGCATTCAAACCAGTATGGGTCCCGCAAAGGCATCCAAGGGCAGTCGGCTACATTGAATAAGGTTCTCACGCTAGATGTTATTCGTTATTACGCCGAACCGGCTGCAATAGTAGATAACGATGCGAAAGCATGTGATGACCGTCTTATACCCTGTTTGTTGTCTTATGCATTGATACGCCTAGGCTTGCCCAAACAGCTTACCAGGTTCATGTGTAAGTGGCTCGACCAGGCCCAATACTTCATCAAAACCTCGCAGGGCATATCTAAGCACCATTACTCGTCTACGGTAGAACGGTATCTGTATGGAACAGGTCAAGGCACAGGTTGGTCTCCCCCCAACTGGGGAGCAATCAGTGACATTATTAGCACCGCAATGAGTAAGAATACTCCTGGTATGAGGCTTACTCATCCACATAGGCTCTTCTTTTCTGAAAGAAATTATGATGCTTTTGTGGATGATGTGAATGGAGGTCTCACATCAGATGGGCTTTATGCCTTCCACCCATCTCCTTCATCATCAGTCCCATTACTCAACACCATTTACGCTCAAATCCAAGCTAATGTGCAATATTATTCACGATTGCTTTTTTCTAGTGGTGGTAAATTAGCATTAGATAAGTGCATGGCGTATATTTTAGAGTTTCAGTGGAGGAATGGTTCTCGGCATATGATGCCAACAGCATCAAAATATAATAATATCAGAATTGATCAATGTTTTAACGGAGTACCAGATAATATCAAATTGCTGGACCCTCATGAAGCACGCAAAATGTTAGGGGCATATACAGCACCAGATGGAAATTGTGAGAAACAATATAAAGTGTTATACAAAATTTCAAAGAAATGGGGACAGCGCGTAGCAAACGGATATCTTAACAGATTCGATGTGCAGAACAGTTTTAAACTAGGCTTGATTCCGGCACTTCAGTATCCCTTAGGCGTAGGAGTACTTTCAGAACGCCAATGTGATCAAATCCTGGTGCCAGCGATGTCGACGCTTCTTAATAAAATGGGAGTAGTACGTTCAGTAAATAAAGACATCGTTCACAGTCCGTTTCAATATGGAGGCTTCTCGATACCAAATCTTTACACTATCCAGGGATATCACAAGGTACAGATGGTCCTTGGACACGTAAGGAAAATGGATGTGCCTGGGGAGATCCTAACAATAGCAATAGCGACAGTTCAACAAGAAATAGGAATCACACAATCGTTCCTGTTGCTACGGTTTTCGTCGTATGCGTACCTTGTTTCACCCTGTTGGATAAAAGAAGTTTGGCGTTTCCTTGACTCGATATCAGGAAGTATTCGAATGACGAAGGATTGGATACCTTTGCCTACATATTCAAAGGATGTTAATTTAATGGATGTGGTTCTTAGCTGGGATATACCAGATTCAACTAAGCAAATTATCAATTTGTGCAGGTTGAAAAAGAAGGTGTATTTCTTAGGAGATCTATACGATATAAATGGTAAACGATTTAAGAAATCAATTTTGGATTTGAAAAGCGACAACTACCATGATGACAAGTTTCCAACAATGACTTTGCCAAATTCATATCAAGAACATTGGGACTTTGCATTGAGAAAACTTGCTAGTGAATATCCATCAGCTAACAAATGTGGCTTATTACTCAGATCAGGTTCCTTTAAGTTTAGAATGACTCAAAATAGAAAATACATTCTGGAGTACAATATGGGTGTACGAGTTCGAGTTTATGCTTATGCACCATCCACTTGGAAAGAAATGGGTTACAGAGTATGTGCGATTAATCCAGAAGAAGTTGAACGAGATTACTATGTTATAACAGTAGAAGAATATGTTTCATATGAGGTATTGAAATTGAAACATTGCAAAGTCATTCAAGCATCAGTGGAAGCACAAGAAAACCTATGTTCTACTTTTCGACTCAATGCAATAGTCCACGATACCAGTGAATTTGAATCAACTAAGTTTCGAGAGTTTCTAGATACGTATGATAAAACTTTGCGAAGAAACATGGGCAAAATATTTTCAACATATCATATTAGGCAGCTTGCGAATGCACTAGCAAGAGGGGATCTTATAGGTGTTGGAGATGCATCAGTGGCAAGAGATATGATTGGCCATGCTTTTATACTTGAAACTGTACCACCAAAATATCGCTTGATAGGAGTAGCTCCCGTTGATTGCGTCGTTGAGGATCAAACCAGTAATCGTGGTGAAAGCTTTACAGTTCTTGCAATATGCACGCTTATCCAAGCATTATGCAAGTTCTATAATATGAAAAAAGGGGCTGTCACAATTTATTGTGATAATAAAGAGGCTTTGAGGCGTAAAAAGCCTCAAACAAGTACTTTCACAACCTTGAGTGGCCGAGACGTTGATGTTAAGATGTCTGTGGAACACATGATCCACAATTCTCCTATATCCTTCTCCTTTCAACATGTACCAGGACACGCGGACGAAGATCCAGACTTCTGCTACGATCACGCAAGTCAGCAAGTCCAGCGCAATATTGATATGCATAATTTGGTTACAGATTTTATGCGGCATCCACCTAAAGGTTACTTACCATCCAGTATTACGCCTTATCTCCCTCATCAAAATGCAGCCCTATTGATCCATGGACAAGTCATAGCCAGAGATATCCAACAGCACATTATTTTGGAACGTCATGGCCTTCACATGGAGGAAAGATTATGGTCCAAACGTGGTATCTTACATGAACACCAGCACATTATTGATTGGGCTGCTCTTCGACTAGCAATCCAAAGTCATGATACGATGGGAAGAATCAATGTTTCCAAGATCATTCATGGACTTTGGCCCACAATGGAGGTCCTGCAGGATAGGAATACGGGGGTTACTGGGATTTGTCCCAGATGTAAACAGTGCGCTGAGACAGTCCCCCATGTATATCAATGCACGGATAGACGTTCAAAAGCGGGGTTCCGAGAAGCAATCACCATTCTCCAAAAAAATTGCAAAAAATAAAAACAGCTCGGCCCATCGTTACGGCTTTTGTTGCCATATTGGTGGCTTATCAAAATAAGGTAGCTCCAACCTGTCCAGATATCCTAATAGGCGACAAAGAAAAATATAGTAAACTCAGGAGGGTCTTTGTACACCACCAAATGAAACTGGGAAACAATGCATTTCCGGCCGGATACATATCGTATAAATGGTCTCTTATCCAATCCCTATATGTGAATACCATGAAGAAATCGAACTCTACTTTCGACGTCCACTGGTCGGCTCAGGTCGTAAAAATCATTTGGGACTTTTCTTCTAAAATATGGCAAAAACGATGTCAACATGTGCATGCAAAAAATCCTCAATTTAACAGCTCTCTAAATGATGAAGAATTGAAAGTATGCCTTCGTACTTACCTTCGACACCCTAGGGAAGAATTATCCCACATCGAAAAAAGACTCCATTTGAATGTTTCAGCTAACATGGTGAGAGCATCCACATGTACATTAGCCAGATGGCTTCATCTTTTGGCTGAAGAAAGAGCCAAAACGCTACGCCTCAAACGTACGCAACAGATAAGAAAAGGGGGGATTCGGCCGATAACTGGTTACTTTCGCCGAATTGCCTCCTCAAGAGTGGAAAATTAGAATATCCGGTTCTGCTTTTTATTTCTTCTTGTTTCTCAGGGATCTTTTTCTCTTAGAAACATAGAAATATTTTCTCATTTTGATGAAAACGCCGTCAGTCCTCGATGTGGTATCTCCTGTAGTATTCTGCAGTAGACGACAGCATTTCTGGATGACCTTTTTTTTGAATTTTTTGAATTTTTTTTTGTTTTTTTGTGATAGGTGGTACAGTTGTACTTTCCTTTATTAGCTAAAAATTAACCAAATCTCATCCCTAGGCTGAGTCGCGGTAGCGCAATTCTCGTATAAAGGAGCTTGGCAGCGCCGCGTAAGAAAATATAATACTAAATTGTCTAAATTGTTTGGATTCTTTCACAGTTTTCCATTCCAAGAAAAATATCATGTTCAATTTTTACTTACGCCAGACCCAAAATAGAATAGCCAGTATTTATTATACACGCTCTAATAAATACATGTGTTTCGCTTAGAGATTCATTCCCGTATTTAAGCACTTAAGGGACGTGGTTTTCTAAGCAAAAGAATTCACTTAGATTTTTCGAGGAAATGATATTCTAAATTGATGAATCGCACGAGATAGACATTGGCCGTACCTTAGACAGCAGTTATTAAATTCGAAATTGAATTAAAAGGAACGAATAACAAAACGAAAATGAGAGAAGACAAGCTAGCCAAGGGAATGTTTATTGGAGGTTGCTTTGGACTACCCCTCCTGTGGTTCTTTAATGTGTTATATTTTCGTCAGGCTGTATTTGGGCCAATGCCGTATTTGGATTCTGGAACTGTAGGAGAGGGCGAGGATGCACGAGCGAGTGGGATCCCTGACGGTATTCCTAATTTTGGTGCTCTGGGTATGAGTACATCGGGGAGTGACTCTGATGACGATAGTGGAGGAGATGGTAAGATTTCTTTCTACCTTTGATAAATTCATAGGAACTTTGGAGAATTGACTCATTTTTATACCCGTCTCTACATTCACGACTCTTGACAGATGCGGAAGAAGCCAGTTTGTCTGATTATGATAATAAAATGGAAACTAAAAAATGGGTGAAACGGTCCACATACGGATCTATAATATCATTTTCAGTTTTAGTGATATGGAATATTACATTTCAATCAATGAGATCGTCGTTTGGTGACCGGTGGTTTGTTATGTCGGAAGATCAAACAGAATTAACAGGTTGGTGATTCTGTTATGGTAAAATGAAGACGAAACATAACGGAATAATGAAATGAGAACTAAAATGACTTCTTTTTATGTCACAAAAAAGAATTAAATCGCTTTTAAAAATAGCCAAGGGAGTGTAAGTATCTTGATGGATGAGTGTATCCAAGTGAATTGCAAAGATAACGTACAGTTATTCATAACGAATTAGTGCAAATATTAGAAATCACGATGAGGAGACCCAAATACAATCACATTGTATATTAGAGAATGAAAAAATTACATAATCAAATATAGGCATGATATTAATATCAGCTTGGAAGCTCATAATCATAAATGTTTATATTATTGTACTCGATTCCACAATTTTTTTTATCTTTCATCTACATTGAAAGCACGAATCCTTGACTTTTGTTTCTTATATTAAAATAAAAACAAAGAAAGTCAAAGAACTTATTATGTTTATTTTTTGAAAGGTCAGGCAATAAATATCATCATTTGTCTCCGAATGACACTTGTTTAGTGGGGTGATAGCATGCGTCATCATCTATCAAATCTTCGTAGAGATGAGTATTATTTAGGAAAGTAAGTGCGTAGAAAAATGAAAGAAAATCTATCCTTCAGCAACCTCCACTCACGGAAACCACTCATGTTATCAAACAGAACAATTTGTTCTTTTGCAATAATTGTCCTCACTGCTGTTTACTTTGCCGTTTGCAAGACAAGCACCAACACTCCTATTGATAATCGCTTCCCATCAGTTTCAATCTGAATTATTCATATTTTATTTCACTATCGCATTTTTTTCAAAAACACCACTTTTGACAATGGTTTCCAATGAAATACAAGTTGATTTGCGTTTCATGAAACGAAGAAGACAACCTAATTTGTGCATACTGACACTCATCACCCTGATTATTCTTTTGAAATTGCCAAATGAAATTTTAGCCCTCTCTGTCTCCTATAAAACCTCATCAATAGGGTTTCACTCATTCCACAAATCAGTATCAGCATCTGTCTCCAAAGTAACGTGTCACATGTCCTCCAACAGTAACAATTCCAACCGTCCTTCTAAACGCAAACAAGACAAACCCAAACGACGATTTGCACAAGCTATTGATCCTATTGTCACATCTGTTCCACCCACTCCCAAACCCAGCAATAACAATCCAACACAAGATTCCAGTGGAAAGATGGATACCAATATGGCCAACTTTATGAAAATGGAAGGAAATAGCTGGAAGAAAAAAAATGTCAAGGAGGATAGTATGATTACCATGAAGGAATTCATGAATGAAATGGTGGAACGTGAAAATCGTTCTCCTTTACCGAAATCGAAATCGACATCGACATCTGGTCCTTCACGGGAACGTCGAAATAAAGCTTCTCCTGCTTCTTATAATCAAAAAGACGAACAAGATTCTTATCATTCTCCATCACCACCCAGAACAAATCAACCTCGACCTGCTCGTCCTGCAATACCCGAAACTGAAAAAGAAACTTATAAACCTTCACGTGAAAATCGACAACAAGTTTCTAAAAGTATGATGAGAAACAATATGAGCATCGAGGAATTAGAAGCCATTATGATGAAACGATGGGGAACTACTTCAGAAGAATTCACAGCCGATCCAAAGGAATATGAAGAAGAATCGAATTATCCAAAAAATAATAACCATGATGATCCTGATTCCAATAATAATGATGATGGTAGAATTTTTTTTCGTGGAAAGCCGGTCCGTGATCCATGGGAAAAGGATAATCCACCTGTGCAGAATACCAAAAAAAAGAAAAAACAACGTTGGAGAGATCGTGATAATGAATTTTATGATGAAGATGACGAAGGGTATGAATTTGAACAACAAAATGATTATGGGGATTTGATTTCACCAGAACCTATTGGAGGGAAAGGTTCGGATCGGAAATCTTCATTTTTTTCACGTGATTTGGGAGATGAGAAACAGCAGCAGCAAGATGGTTTTCGTGCCAAGAAAAAAGAGCGTAGACAACAAACAGAATCCACTGAAAAACCCAAACCCGTACGTCCTCCTCGGAAGCGTAATCCCATTTTGGTGGATGAAGCAGGAAACCAATTGTATTTAACTGTGGAGAAAGCGTTGAAAGATGCTGGTCTTGATTCGGATTCAGAAATGGATACTGAAAAATCGGAAGAAGAGGCAGAATTGGAAGACGAAATATCTTTTGAAACTCTTGGTATATCTCAACCTACTCTGCTTTCTAATCTGGAGCGCCTTTCTCTTTATACACCTCTCCCTGTCCAAACAAAAACTATTCCACCGGCTCTTTCTGGATCTGACGTCCTTCTTCCAACTCATACTGGAAGTGGTAAAACGCTTGCCTTTTTGTTACCCATCATTGAGAGATTATTGCAAGACCCTAACCACACTCCGGGAGTCAAGGTTATGATTATGGCTCCTGGAAGAGAATTGGCCTCTCAAATCATGACCGTGACAAGGGATATGATTTCTGGGACAGGTTTGAAAGCATTGTTAGCAATTGGCGGAACTCCTTATCATCGGACTATTACCTCCATGAGAAAGAATAAACCGGATATTATTGTAGGTACACCTGGAAGATTGGCAGAATTAGTAGTGGGACAACCTGGAGAACGGTATGTAATATATTGCCTCATTCGATCTTTATTTGTACTCTTATCCTAATTTCTATATGAACTTATTTCTTTTTAGTTCGGGGAAAATGAAATTGAACAAATTGAAAACCATCGTCTTGGATGAATTCGATGCTCTTTTGGAATACAAACCTCATCGAGAACCTACAATTGCTACCCTTGATTTTTTGAACAGATACACATCTCGCAACCTTCAAACCTTTTTATGTAGTGCTACTGCGTCTGATATTCCTTCCTCGACTTTGAATCAATACCTTCGAGATGATTATGCAATTGCATCATCCACCGAAAATACGGATATGATTACCAAGAGCGGCATGTCCAAAACTGTGATTCATGGGGTAGTTCATGTTCCGCATCAAAAACGGGCCTTGGAGACCTTGCGAAAAGTACTTCATACGGATCCAATACCAAGACAGATTTTGATTTTTGTGGAAAATGCTAGAAGAGTTGATGTTGTAGTAGATAAGGTGAGTTTCTATTCTAGGATATGCAAAAATAGCCATACGATTCTAATATTATAGTTGTTATCGTGATAGTTGGCCGAAATGAACATTATTGCAGCACCACTTCATGGAGGAACCGGACGAGGAGGAACTTCCTCCACAAAAACTGATCGAGCCGAAGTGAACAAGGCGCTTCGAGATGGCTATATTGGAATCGTGGTTGCTACAGAATTAGCGGCACGTGGAATTGATGCTCCTTTGTTAACTCATGTGATCAACTTAGATTTGCCCACAGATGCTTCTCATTATGCCCATCGAGCTGGAAGATGTGGTCGGGGCGTGGGTCGACCCGGAGTTGTATTGAATTTTACGACGAGTAACAAAGAAAGAAACGTCCCAAAAACAAAATTTGCGGATCCACTGGGGATTCAAATGTGGACTGTGGAACCTAGGAATAGTAAATTGGCAATTTTAAATGAGGACGAAGAAGAGGAAGTCCAAAGAATATAATTATTAAAATTAGCATGAATAAAATGAATTTACTTCTCATCTTAAAGTATCTTATGATGTTTCATAATTATCTAAAAACTTTGCAAAAAAACAAAATGTGTGCAGTAGCAACTGTCGATCAAAACTGATAGAGATGCCCCATCGCATGACTTCTTCATGAATCCTTCAATATTTGAGAACATTATGTTAAATGTACATGATGGAGAGGATATGTGTTGCAGATATTGCGTATTCTTCAGGCCTTTTTCAAATAAATAATTCCTGATTTTCACAGCACTATTTTTTCTTGCAAAAAAGTGTCACCATATCCTTCGTATGTGAAGTTCATTTTTTCCAATCCAGAACCACAAAATAATGTCATGGTAGCTCTTGGCAAAAATATTGTGATTGCTGGGGGCGGTATCATCGGAAATGCCATAGCCTATCACTTAGCTCAAAAATCTATTCCTGTAATTCTTATTGATCCCATCGGAATAGCCCCTGCCGCCTCATCTACTGCAGGAGGTTTCCTTGCGAAAACTTGGAGAGATGATACACCCTTACAAGTGCTACAACGATTATCATTTGATTTGCATCAGAAGATGGCCAAGGAGTTGGGGGAAGAAAGTGTTGGATATCGGAGGTTAGAATGTCATTCTGTAGAGATTGATGGAATTGGTATGTTATCCGAAAAACAGGATTTAGAATGGGTAGATCGAGGCGTTTTGGGAAGTGCGTCAATGGGTGACGAAGAAGAGATTGCTCAAGTCCATCCAAAAAAATTATGTGAGGCCATGTGGGAAGTTTCAAAATCAGTTGGGTCCAAATTACAAATTGGATCTGTCTCCCGAGTGTTCGTGAAAGACGAAGATCATGTAGATGATATAATAGGTCAAGGGACATCAATACAGGCTATAGAATTATCGGATGGAACCAAAATTAACACAGATAATCTAGTAATTGCATGTGGTCCATGGACGGAGCACTGTCGAGAATGGTTTGGAGAAGAATTGTTACTGCCTCAAATATCCGCCGTTAAATGTCATTCCATGTTAATCAAGTCAGATCGGATATTGAATCAGGCTGTTTTTTTTGAAGGCGACAATGACATTGGAGAGGCCGATGTGGAAGTATATCCTAGGCCGGATGGAGATGCCTATGTAAATGGATATCAAGGAGAAGAGCAAATTATTTCGGAATTGCCTGGGGAAGTAAAAGTAGATCTAGACACAATTGAGCAATTGAAAAATGCAATGAAGCGCACATCGTCGGAATTAGGTGAGATAGAACCTCATACAACTCATGCGTGTTATTGGCCTGAAACTTCCGATGGATTGCCAATAATAGGACCTATTCCTGGTGTAAAGGGTGCGTTTGTTGCGACAGGGCATTCGGTTTGGGGAATATTGAATAGTGCAGCTACAGGGTTGGCCATGTCAGAATTGCTATTAGACGGAGAGTCAAAAAGTGTCGATTTGTCTGCTTTTGGGATTGAGCGTTTTTTGGAGTTTGACTATGATTTTGTATTTGACGGAGAGAATGAGAGACTGGACGAGGATGGCATGAAATAATTATCAAGGAATTATTGGAGAAGCAAGTTTCCTACTTGATAAAAAATGAAGAGACTATCAATGTCACTTTCCAAAAAAAAAATAGAAGATACATGAATGTGTCATGTGATGGTCTCTTGTTCCTATAGTACCGAAATATTGCTATCGTATATTCAAAGTTCTGTAAAAGTTTGTTTTTATATTTTTGTAGAAAAAGTAGAAAAATGGCATTCACTATCTTAATTTTGTAAATTTGTATTTTTTCAATTCTCCTATTCCAAGCAGATGAGAATAAGAGGCAACGATCATAAATTTAAAGGTTCAACCTTTCCAAGCTCCTTATATCCTTGCCTTGCAGCCAATTCAATTATATCACCTCCTTTCTTTGCTCCTCCTTGAGTACCGAATTTTTCTTTCACGCATCTTGCAGCCATTTCATATGTGGATAAATTTTTGTTGATATCCATAATGGTTTCCGCCACATTTCCATTAGCACCGTTTTTCACAACCAAACCAACTCCAGCCGCATTGATACGTGCTCCATTCGCAAATTGATCTCGCCCAGTAGGACAGGCAATCATTGGAACTTCATTTAATAAACTTTCATAAACAGAATTACTTCCGCAATGTGTGACAAACATTTTCACATTGGGATGCTGTAAAACAGACCATTGGGGAACAAAAGTTTCAAATCTCCAATTGTCTAATTTGGGGAAATCAGGTGGAAGTAAGCGTTGTTGAACTGCTGGTAAACTCCATAGGATCGAAACGTTATTGGAGATATTCATTATTTCGGAAGATAGATTAGATAAGGTGTTTTCATCAAATTCATAGGCTGTCCCAAATGCTACATACACAACGGGTTTTTGTTGATCATCAAGCCAGTTTCTTAAATCATCTCCAAGAGATTCAGGAGTTGCTGGAGCCGATGGACCAACAAGATGTAAGAGCTTACTTCGGTCCTGAATAAATTCGAATCCATCACCAGTAGTGCTAATCACATGTCTTTGTTGAGCGGAATTAGGAAATACGTCCTGTCTTTTGAGCATAGGTAAATTACGGGCCTTTCGTTCTTTATTCCGAAGAAATTTGAAAGTTTTCATCAGAAACGATTTAAATAAGATTCGGTTGAATCCAAAGGCTTTCATATGATGCCAGACACTCCTTTTATCTGGCGTAGGGTACCAATCATAAGTAAGAGGATTGGGGCATACAGTGACCGCAGGAACTTTCATAAAATCAGCTGCATCGGCGGCAGCTGTGGCAAAGAATCCATGAACAAGCACATCTGGAGTTGTATGTTTATAATAAGAAGTGATGGATGGATAAAGTTCTTGACTAATAAGAGCGAGAGGTCCACCATATCCTATCATGCCCCCGCCTCCTGTTTCTTGTAGCTCTTCCATTGTCTTCAAATCAACGGCAACTATATCAACATTATCTCCTCTCGTAACTCCTTCTTTTGCGAGTTCCTGTTCGTATTTAGGATTCTTATCTAGAAAAACTGTTACTTTATGTCCTCGTCTGTGAACATCGCGAATGAAGGGAATCAATGGTTTAAAATGGCCCATCATTCCGACCGAAGCAAACGCAACTTCCATTATTTCGTTTGGAATTGGTTCTTCTGACATGGTTAGAATATTGTTTTCAGCTGCAACGGTGTCTTTATTGCGGAACCTACTAAAGAAAAACAGAAAAATTGAACTTGTGATTGATAGATTCATCTAAAATGTTCTGCAGAAATATGATTTGCCATCTGTATCTAATTTAGATATATGCTGTTCAGAAAAAGAAGCACAGTCTTACTCTCTACGCACGAACGAATCTTTTGAAAAACTAACGAGTTTCATGGAAGGGCGAAGTAGTCATAAAAGATTTGATTTGCCGGATCGGGCTGGACTCTCAGAGAACCAAAATTCGGAAAAGAAGAATAAAAAAAACAAAAAGAAGAACAAATAAGAATATCGCAGAAAATAGATAAGCGAAAATTAATTAGGTCTTCGCGCTTTCCGCCATTGCATAGTTATGTAACGAAGAATAAACATATGATCCGCACTTAAAGATTCTGCCTTGGAAATATGTCTAAATCAAGAAAAAATAATCTAAATAGGATGCTTAAGTGATAAAAGATTTTAATTCTTCATAATTGGTTCTTCACATTTTAGAACATTTTATCCTCCAAAGTGAATCAAAATGGGGTTTTGCAGGTTTTTGAAGACGACAGTTGCTATAACTGCATTATCTCTAATATGCGAAGCAAAGCTAAAGGGAAATGATGAGAACGTATCAAACAATAAAAATGTAGATCTATCGAGTCCTTCCAAGCAGGAAGAAACTGATGATTACTACATGTACTATGACGATGACGAATATTATAGTAATGTACCTGCTTTTTATTGTCCCGCTGAGCGATATATAGAATGGTCCAAGCTTCCAACTTCAGTTGATGCGCAATATCTTGTAGCGTCCCAAAACGAGCTACATTATGACGAGGAATATTGGAATCAATTCAATAGTCCTGTGGAAGCTATGTCTTGGGATTCATTATACGATGACATGATAGCAGCTGGAAAAATAATGGGATATGATGAAGATCGTTGGAATTGTTGCATAAACCATTATGAAAATTTTAGTTTCAAACAATTGAAGAAGAAAAACCCTAGATTAGAAGTCGCTGCCAAAATCTTGGGGTGGGACAAAAATACTTGGGAGGCAGTAGATTCAACTGAGGAATTGCCCGAATCTGAAGGAAAGAAATGGGACGAACTTATAGCGTTAGAGCAGACTGCAGCAGATATTCTTTGCTATGATGAAGATACCTGGAACAAAAATCCGCTTCCTTGGGATTTAAGCAGACCTAAAGCACCAGCAAATGAAATAGATTTCATGTGCCCCACAGTTAGATATGAAGAATGGAACAAATTAACTACAGAACAATTATATGCTGCTCTAGATCTTGGATATGATGAAAATACTTGGAGCAACTATCGCAACCCGATCGAACAATTGTCCTTTGAGGAAGTGTCTTCTGAACACGATTGGAAAGAAGCCTTAAATGATCTTGGATATGATGTGGATACATGGGATTGTTGCCTTAATAACTATGCCTCTTACAATTATCATGAGATAAAAAATTACAACTCAAATTATCCATTATTGGAACATTCTGTTAATGCTTTAGGCTGGACAGAATCAACATGGGCATCTGATAATCCTGACGATTGGCCAGATAGTGAGTTCAAGTACTGGAATGAATTGTCAGATATCGAAATCGCCGCAGCAGACTATTTATGCTATTATGAGGCTAGCTGGAATGACCCTGGTACAATAGGTGAAGATCTTTCTTAGTTTTTTTGTAACGAACGGAGAAAAAATAAAATGGAGTCAAGAATATACGATACAAACTACTCCTACTATTTCGTAATTTTAGTAATATACATAAGTATTTGTTTCATAACACGCTAGTTCAATGTTGCAAGAACTGAAAGTTGCGATCTTCGCATATTGTTGGGCACATGCAGTTTCATATTGTTCGTCAAAAGCGATAAAGAGCTCAAAAACATGAGAGTCCCAAGCAACTTGAGTGCATTACAGAAAGAAGAAATGCTTGAATTGTAAAACGTTGCAAAATATATCTGAACATTATTATTTTTTTCGCTTCGCAGCAATTATCTATCTTCTAATATAATACGATGATAATCTGTCTCATCGATACACTTAGGCAAGTTGTTCTCTGAGAGTGGGTGTAAGGTACTCAGCAACTTTCAGAGTTTCACAGGCAATTTCAATTGTGGCTACTCCCTCAGCTGCCACACCATTTGAGCAGAAATTAGCAACACGATCCTTTACAGTGATGTAATCAGGATCTTGCGAAAAGAAATAAGGCATAGCGCCAGGGTATTTCTCCTGTAGAACAGAAACATTGGCCAAATCTTCCTCATCGGGCATAGAATGACGGAAAACTTCATTACCGCTAGCATCTGTAACAGTAGCGTAGGACGTATCACCCCCACAACGGTCAGCTTGTACACTAACCTCCTTTCCAGTCTTTGTCTTGATGGTGAATTTAATCTTATCAAAATCAGTCCATTCTTTACCACTGGGCCCCTTAAGTGTTTGCATGCTAGAGAATTCTTTATCAGCAGTTACACTCTCAATATTGTCAACACTTACATCGTAAAAGGATACAAGCAGTGCAAGTTCATGAATTGCCATATTTTTAAGCATACCCTCAGCATTTCTTTCAAAGCACTCTCCCAGACTTTCAGCAGTATTTTCATAAGTGTTATTGGAAACAAAGGTGACGTGAGAATCATCCACAGTTTCGGCGTGTGCGCGCACTCTAGATACATATTTGCACACATTTTTGTTGTAACCCATTAGAACCCCTACACCAGCTTCACTGGCGGCTTTCCTCATAGTTTCAAGCTCAGTTACAGTTGGAGCTCCTGGCTTTTCAAGATAAATGGTATGGCATCCATTCTAAAAGAAATCATTCACAAAATTATTTTCAAGTAATTCATGAATATGTTTAGAATCAGGTTGATCATCCTAATTTCACTTGAAAAATTAGCTCACTTACCTCAATAGATTCGTTAAGTAGGCGTGGATTGTCCGCAGTTCTTCCAGAAATGAGAGCCATTCTTTTTACACCTTCAGCTGGTTTAGGAATATCTTTCAAACTTGTGTGGAATTTCACTCCGTATTTTTCTTCAGTTGCCTTTTGAAACTCAGCAAATTCAGGACCACCTGGACCTTTTGCTCCTGTGTTAGAAAAAGCAATGAGTTATAAGACAATGATCCTCTAACAATGTCTCATATTTAATTGAAGTACGCAACGTTCAAAAGAATAATGTAATCTTACCACCACCCATGAACCATGGTTCAACGATGTATTTTAATTCAGCATGAGGGCACTCATTTCCAAGTAGTTGAACTGCATGGTACCATCCCATACCGCGAAGGGGACAACCACATCCAACGAGAATAACTTCAGCTTTGTTTTCGGTTGCCATTTTTTGAATTTTAATAAAATTGAGAGTTGTTTACTTTTTTGTGTTGCTAAAAGAATATTTCCCATTTGTTTGCCTTCTGATTTGTCATCTACGTGATTTCCACAGGAGTTGGAATATGGAAAAAGTGAAGGTAACTTTGGTATGTATCCCTATCCAAATAAATGGCGTACGTACAGCTATCATACACATTGAGCTGGATAATCAGCTTGATGTTTATGACGTAAGAAAGATAGGAATCTTAGGCCCAAAAAGACTATCTTTTCGTATGCTAAAAGAAGGCAAAACAAGGAATAGATTTCGTTGATGATTCCCGTTTCATTTTTTCAATCTTCCAAAATAAAATCATGTAGTGCAACTTACTCGAATCAAGCCGAAAATAATATTGGTAATTTATTTAGTTGATTCCACGCGTACGTCACCATATCTTTTCTATCAGATTTAGCAACAAAGATCGGCATTTCAATGACGATATATGTACGCGTAGGTTCACCTAATATTAAAACCAACACTCGTCTAATTAATCATGTAGTCAAAGTTTCCGGCATCATAAAAGAAACTTCAGGAATTTGAAAATAAAAATTAGCATCATAACAGCATTTTGGTCTAAGTCAAAAACCTGTTAGGGTGTTCATGCATTGCGAGCAAAGATAAATGACGATTGTTGGAATAAATTATCTTTCAAATATCATTCCACAAAGTAGCTGGTATGATTGGTTGGGCAGTAGATATTGATTATTTCCTCGCATAAGAGAAGTTATTCCCTATTTCTTATGAAAAATGAAAATTTTTAGAAAGTACCGTAAGAACGCCCATTTCTTGCTCTCATGTGATCTCAAAGAAAAGTCTCACCACATCAGAGTCTAAACAGTATTCTTCATTACAGAGATACCTGGAAAAAATCCGTCATCAACTGATAGTGCCTCATAATTATGAAAAAAACAATAGAATTATTACCTGGATGGAGATCTAATATGAACATCAGATACATCGTATTTATGAGATGAAAAGGAAACAAAAAAGAAAATCAATTAAGCGTAGACTATGCATTCCCAAAAAACGTTTGTAATTTCCTTTGTCGCAATATGATGTTACATTGCATTTGATAATTGTGGATCAACATGAATTTTGGATACGTTCTTATGGATAGATCTCGATGCTCTTGTGGCTTACAAATCTTTCATGTACAAAAATTGGAAATTGATATTCCTAAGAAACAAAGGAATAACTGATTTTCTTTATGAAGAGAATTTTGCAATCTTGGTCACAATTGTTATGCTTTCTTTTTGCAAATCTTGACCGTTTTCAATTATCTGTAGGTAGTACATTCTCAGGGAGACTGATGAGCAAAACTTGATGAGAGTAGACGAAACGTTGAGATAGAGATGCAAACAGATATATCGGTTGGGCATTACAACCCTTACAAGTGATAGCTGAAGGAAGTTCTTTATATACTTATTGTGCTCTATTTTCAATCAATTTGCTCTTTTCTTATGAACCAGCACTAGGTGGTTCATGTTTTTACCATGAAGCGGTACAAAAATATCATCTGACTTATTTCTTTACGATGAAATTTATTAATCTAACGATTTCTGGCGAGAGAAAGGCTTAATTAAGCCTTTGAACTCATATAATTAGTCCCAGAATATCAATTAAAGATGTCTCAAATCGATTGTTAGAAACAAGATGTAAAATAAAAAAACGAAGCAAGAACTTTGAGAGTGGGCATAATACAAGCTACTTTCAAGTTTATCGTGTTGCAATAGCATTTTAAAGTCAGCGAGAGCATTTCTAATTCTCTGCCCAAGTTGGATGAAAAAGCACATCTCTCTCTCTCTAGGAGTACAGAAGCACTTGAAAACTCACATTGTTGTACCCTTAAATAAACTGAGAACTCTGTTCAAACCAACATAGCATGTTCTTTAAGAGTCTTACCAAAATGCGTTTTTCTCAAACCTATATTATTTTTGTTTCGTTTCACTTGTATAGATAGTGTAATTATGATTAGAATAATTAGTGTACTCCAGGGCATCGCTGGGATAGAGTAGGGATATTCCCTACACGTGGAAGACGCCAAGTTCGAACAAGACAAGAGAGCTCATTTTTGGTCAGTCTAGGGTTCGCTAGCATTCCCTACTTGTAGGGCAACAGGGAGTTGGAGCATGCACCTCAAAGAAAAGTCCTTTGGGGCCCCAGTAACTTGAGCACAAATCCTTCTCTTCGGAGTCGTAATTTCGACTCCCGGTTCGTTTGAGTGAAGTAGTATTAGTATATACATATACGTAGTAGCTCCTTCACTAAATATTTAAGCACACAATTACGTAGTCTATAGGTTATGTAACCCCCCTCAATGGCGAAGATTGAGTTCACGACCGCAACAAGTTCAACCGTCAACTAATCCATCGTCATCACACGCTTCCTCTCCACGAATTAGTTATTTCTACATTTCAACAATAACAAACACTAGAGCAAAGCGCTACATCCACTTAATCAAAAGCCCATTAATCTACAATCGGACCCCGAAATATCGAGCAAAACTACTCTTCTATCGAAACCATTCGAACAATTAAAAAAAAAAAAAAAAAAAAAAAAAAAAAAAAAAAAACCCTAATATATATACAGATATATATCACCGTCAATGAACAACAACGAATCCAATCGACCACCAACGAACCAAGAACTCATATCAATTTTAGAAGACGTAACGCGATCCATTCAAGAAACTCGCCATCTACTCCGTACCTCTAACTCCTCCCCGGAAACGATAGACGGACTGATTAAAGACGACTTCATCTATCTCTTTGATACTCTCCAACGTCTTCGAATAGCAAACAACTCCGTTGTACCCTATCCAGAATCGTCCCAATATAGAAACCACGATCCTGGCCCAACAGAAAATAATCAATTCGATCCAACAGCGTATCTCCGAGATGTCCCAAGATCCCCACTCCCAGAGGAGACAATCGAGGAGAGTCCAGGGGATGAGCCCGGAGCTTCCCTACCCAGATACCGTCCCACCAATGAATAATAATCCCGCAAATCCATCACACTCTACCAGCGGCATCACATCTATTCCACTGAACAACACGCAGCATCTTACCAACCCCAATATGACAAATCTGTCATTTCCTCCATCATCGCAAACTACATCACCTGAAAACTATTACGATTATGAAGCTCAACGCATGTTTGCCCTCGCAAATGGACCGACACCCCACCCACTACCTAGAACATTCAATCCTCCGCAAATGCATCCATTCACGCCAATCTATCATTCGTCAACAATCTCACCACAAGGATCCATCAATTTACCCAATCCCATTGCAGTCAACCAAGAAGATCAATCCATGCATTCCTCAGTCACATCTTTCAACACCGGGACAAATGTAAGGGAAAATGCAACATATATGGAACTACAAAATCAAATCAACATCATGAAGCATGACAAAGAACGTTTTGAAACGAATAATCGCTTACTTCTTCAACAAGTTCTAGAGGGACAAAAGCAAATCCAAAATATCTATTCTCAAATGTCATCACTCACTCAACTAAATCAAACGCTTGCCCAACAACTACAAGCAGCGAAAAACGAGAACTCAAACCCAACTAAT
>Ga0209092_10002047_pt1 | contig 18940 bp, 6 predicted proteins | sample FraStrMetagenome_FD_187446 | JGI IMG/M metagenome (GOLD analysis project Ga0209092, IMG submission 187446) | Marine eukaryotic phytoplankton communities from Arctic Ocean - Fram Strait ARC3M Metagenome (SPAdes) (version 2) | ecosystem: Environmental > Aquatic > Marine > Oceanic | place: Fram...
AGTCCATTTTTACCAACTAATTGATTTACAGGAATTTTGGATGTGGTATTAAAATTTTTATAAGGATACGCAATATTAAGTGCTTCAATTGGATGTTGCAGTTCGTTGTAACCAAAACTATCTAATACTTCAAATTTTTTATTAGTTTTTTTATTACTGTTAAAATTACTAATTATATAGTTATAAACAGATTTCTGATATGGTTGTAATTTTGTAGTATAAACATCTATATATTGAAGAGGATTAACAATGGGTTTTTTATTTAATGTTGTTCTAGGATATTGTATAGATTTTAAAGAATTGTTTAAGTTGAATAAGGACGGAAATATTCTATAAGGAAATATATATGGATTTTCACCTCTAATAAATGATACATATCCTGTTATTTTATGTATAAATAAATCTTTACCAATTTCATTACCTGTATCATCTTTTAAAAAATTTCCATCTTTATCAAATATATCATTTTTATTAATAGTAGAACGATTATCATTTAAATTCATAAAATTAATCAACCATATAATTTCAGAATAATGATTATACATAGGAGTTCCAGACAGTAGTAAAAAACGCATATTATTAGTATATTTTGCTAATTTTGTTAAAGAATTCGCTATTTTTTTATCATGTTTATCTGTAGTTCCTAATAAACGAATATTATGAACTTCATCAATAATTACTAATCTGTTATCAAATACTTTCCTTAATTTTTTTTTTTGAATAGATGTTTTTTTATTATCATTATGTTGTCCATCTTCTATATTAGATATTTTATGAATATAACTAGCGAATTCTCTATATCCCATAAATAAATAAGATTCATTAATTAATCGTTTTATTTGAGATGAAAGTTTTTCTTTATTAATTGATGTATTAGTTGGATTTAATTCCTTTAAAAACTTATTACCTACACAATTTGAATTCATTGTCCATATATTATTAATTAATTCTAATTTTCTTTCATCAAACAATTGACTTCTAAAATTGTCTTGAACATTTGGTGATGCTACAACAATAATTCTTTGAAATATTTTTAATTGTTTTAAATAATCACGCATCTCTTCGGCAACAGTAATTGCCGAACATGTTTTACCTGTTCCTAGACCATGATAAAGAAGCAAGCTATTATATGGTGTATTAAAAGATAGAAAATTTCTAACAAATAACTGATGAGGATTTAATTCAAAATCAGCATCACATAATTTATTACTATACTCTTCTAAATCGTGTATAGACCCATCATATTTATTTTCATTAAACTCTTTTTTTTGAGAAATTTTTATATTAAATTCGGGATCATCTATATGTGGATATAAAAAATCAAATTGTTCAGATCTGTTATTTTTTTCTAATAATTCCTTTTTTAATAAAAATTTCTGCATGTCTTTATTATAAAATGTATTGTTATCATCTATCTCATTGTATTTTTCTTTTAAAATTAATTTATCATTTTTCTTAGATATAGTTGTCATTAATATATACTAGTAATATAATCTATAATCATTTATTACTTTATAAACTTTTTTTAAAACATGTTTTTTTTCTAAATTATAATCTCTAAAAATTTCCATTGAATCGTTGTAATCATTCCATGTTACTTTACTAATTTCTGATGTCTGATATGGATGATCTATTTTTTCAATATCATCATCAAATATTGCAATAAAATATTTATGTTTATAAGATTTAAAATTAGAACCTATAAATATTTCTTCAAATGGTAATAAATTATTAATTAATTTTATTTGATGTCTACTATATCCAGTTTCTTCTTCCCATTCTCTAATAGCACAATCTATATCATTTTCTTGAAAATTTCTTCTTCCTTTAGGAAATCCCCATTCAGGTTCAATCCAATTAGTTGTAGATTTTAGTATTAAATTATTAAAATTAACTATTTCACTATTATGTTTGTAGCCATTTTTAATTTCTTCAAATTTTTTTTTAGAATCTTGTTCTTCATTTCTATATTGAATTCCAATTTCTTTTCCCCATAGTTCATTCCATAAAAAATCAAAATCATAGTCTAATAATTTTTGTTTTTCATGAATAGTCATTTCATTAATTAATGAAACAATATGATTAATATTATATAGTTTATATTTACCTCGAATAAAATCTACATATCCTAATGTATCTTTTCTTCTAATTAATAAAAATTTAGATATTTTTTTATTTATAAATTTTGGTTGTATAGCAATTATTCCAACACTTGTAATAGGTTGTTTACATTGTTGAAATAAATGTCCTGATTTGCCACAATTATTACAGAATATAAAGTTATTTTTCATTACTATATGTTTATTTCATTATCTTTTTATATTCTTTGTTTTTAATATGGATTTAGAGCCAAATATTTGGGGGCCTCATTACTGGTTTTTTTTACATAGCATAACATTTACTTATCCAAAAAAACCTACAAGTGCAACAAAAAAGAAATATTATGATTTTATACATAATTTGCCGATGTTTATTCCTCATAAAAAAATATCAAAGCAATTTATTACTTATTTAGATGCGTATCCATTAACACCTTATTTAGATTCAAGTGAAAGTTTTCAGAAATGGATGTTGTTCATCCATAATAAAATAAATAATAGTATAGGAAAACAACAAATGTCATATTATGACTTGATGAATAATTTTAATGAGATGTATAAACCCAAGCAAGTTGTAAATCAAACATTTATAAAATGGAAAAGTAAATTAATTTATACAACATTAATGTTGATATTTATTGGAATCATAGCTTATATTTATAATAAATAATATAATTATATATTATTAATATAATGCGTTATGGATTAATAATTTTAGCTTTTACAGTATTTATGATATATAATACTTATCATGATGGTATTTATCTTAAAAAACTATACAGTTATAAAAAACAATATACCATGATAATGTATGGATTTATAGGATTATGTGCTTATTTATTTATTAAGAAACACCCAAATGAATCTAATTCTATGATGGTTTATGCGAATGATGTTATTAAATATATGCCGATTGACAAAGAATCAATGGATTTAATGTCTCCTTTATTAGATTTAACAACTAAAGGAATTGGAGTGAATTTAAACAATAGAGAAAATACACCTCAATTTAAAAGAATGGTAAATTCAGGAGGTAATAACTTTGAAAGACAAAATACAGTAAAAAGATCTGTAAGTGAAACAAAGAAAAAATATATTGCTTCTCAACAAAATTGGAAATGTGGTAATTGTAATATTCAATTACCAGCATGGTTTGAAATAGATCATAAAATAAGATTAGAACATGGTGGAACAAATCATATTAGTAATTTAATAGCATATTGTAGAGATTGTCATGGAAAAAAAACAGCTTTAGAGTCAATGTAAAAAATAAAAATAATCTAATTGATATATATTAATAATGAAATATAAAACAAAAGAATCATTTACAGATCATTTAACAGATGCGAAATATACATATACATTAATCATATTTACTATATTATGCACAATCTTAATAAGTGTATGTAATGATAATAATTTAACAGGATTGTCTAATTTTATGTATTATGTATTATTTATAGGTGGTTTGTTTATTATTATTTTAGCATATTTTAAAAGATATTATGAAGATAGGAATGGTATTTCTGAACCAATAAGGTGGTCTACGACTAGTGTAAGTTTAATTTTATATATTTTATTTTTTTCTTTTAGTAGAATAATAAATTATAAAAACGATACATTACTTAATAATGTATATAATTATATAGGTAACGATGGATTAACAACATTTATTGTTATGCTTCCTGTATTAATATTATCAATGATATTAATTTTTAAAAGAAGAAGTCATGAATTAGGAGTAACAGATAAAGATAAAGAGCCATCAAAAATAACATTTTTATTAAAGATGTTATCTTCACTTGCAATTTTTTGTTTACCAATATTTGTAATTTATGTTATATTATTTGCTACAGATTTTGAAAAAGATTATCCTTATACAGCAATAATTTTAACTATTATATTAACATTTATATTAATCGCAATTGGAATGGTATTTTTTAAAATAACAAAAACAAAATTATTCCCAACAAATAAAATAAATACAGGACATACTGAATTAACATTTATCAACTTAATAAAATATTCATTATTATATGTTCCTTGTTTAATTACAGAATTTATAGATTATTTGAAATATGAATACAGTATAACTACAAACAGTTCACTATGGACATTGGCTTTAACATCGGGAGTTATTTTTGGTTATTTAATTGTTCCAAGAATAAGAAAATATATTTATAATTTTGGAAGCACCCAAATGTTAGAAGGACCTATTTATATAAATAAATATACCAAATTAGGTAGTTTTGAAAATATAGATTCAGATCCTTCAGATTATAATTATTCATCAGAATTAGATATAGGTAAATATAAATTAAAATTAAACTATAGAAATGATAAAAATACAGACATTATAAATACAAATGTTTATAATGACATTAATTATGAAGATGATGAAGCTGTAATAAATAGTTCAAATAATGTTATATATTATAAGAATTATACTTATTGCATATCATTCTGGGTAAATATTAATCCCCAACCTCCCAATACTAGTTCGGCATACAATGAATACATCTCGATATTTAACTATGGTAAGAAACCAGAAGTGCTGTATAAAGCAAGTAATAATTTTTTATTGATTAAAATGCTTCAAGGTAAAGACGGTGAAGAAATAGTGTATAAATCAGAAGATGTATCTGAATTTAAATTACAGAAATGGAATCATTTTTGTATGAATTATGATAAAGGCACATTAGATATATTTTTAAATAATAAATTGATTGCGTCAAAACCAGGAATTGTCCCTTATACAACTACAGATGTTATAAGTTGTGGAAGTGCGGGAGGTATTGAAGGAGGAATATGTAATATAAGATATTATAATAGAATTCTATCTAAGAGTCAAATTTATACAGAATATGAAAGTTTTAAAAATAAAAACCCTCCAGTAATTTAGAATTTTTCTAACATTATATTATAATATGAATTTTGCAAATATAATCCTGGGAGTTATTCTAATATTAATCGTATATTACATATTTAAATATATGACTGTTAAATCAACTTTAACCAATTCTAATGATGCCACTAAAAAAATTGAAGTAGATAAGGATAATCTTGAAAAAGATGATAGTTCACCCGCAAGTAATTTTACATATTCAATATGGTTTTATATTGAAGATTGGAATTATAGATATGGACAACCTAAAATTATTTTTGGAAGAGTAAATAAAGATAGAGAACCTCAACCTTCTGCTACTTTAGGAGCAACCAGAAATGATTTAACAATATCTCTTGCGTGTTATCCATCTAATGGAAGTTCGGGTGGCAATAAATCGGTAGTTCATAATTGTAAATTACAAAATATTCCAATTCAAAAATGGAATCATTTATTATTTAGTGTATATGGTAAATCAATGGATGTATACTTGGATGGCAAATTAGCTAGAACATGTGTATTACCTGGAACAGCTAAAGTAACTGAGTCTAGCAATGTGTATGTAACACCGGCTGGTGGATTTTCTGGTTCTACAAATAAATTACAATATTGGGATTCAGCAACAAATCCTCAACAAGCCTATAATATTTATAAAGAGGGTTCAGGTAACCTAAGTTTATTAGATAAATATAAAGTAATAATTTCTATGTATAATGATGGCGAAGAATCTGCTTCAATTACAATTTAATTCAAATATTTATTTTTAAATCTATAATATATACAAATGAGTGATTTAGGTAATGTTTCAGGTTTTTCAGGAGATGAATCAAAAATAATGGGCTCAAGAGAATTTTTAGAATCAAATAGTTTAGTTGCTAAATTTGCTTTTTTACTAGTGATTATATTAATTTTTGTATTATTATTAAGAATTGGTATTATGTTTATGTCTTGGGCAATGAGTAATACCGGTTCTCCGCATATGATAGATGGTATGATTGATGCAAAACAAATGAAGGTTATTGAAGTAGATCCTAGTGAAAAAGGTTCAAAACCAATTAATAGATCAGATGATGAAAATGATGGTATTGAATTTACATGGTCTGTATGGCTATTTATAGATGATATAGACTATAAGCGTGGACAATATAGACATATATTCCATAAAGGTAATGATAATATTAATTTAGATAGTAAACCCTATGGAATGAATTTCCCGAATAATGGTCCTGGTTTATATTTAGCTCCCGAAACTAATAATTTAGTAGTTGTTATGAATACATTCAAAGAAATAGAAGAAAAAATAATTGTTAAAAATTATCCATTAAATAAATGGTTTAATGTTATGATAAAAGTTGAAGGTGTTGATTGTGATGTTTATGTTAACGGAACAATTACAAATAAACATGTACTAAGAAGTGTTCCCAAACAAAACTATGACAAGGTTTATATGTCAATGAATGGAGGGTTCTCTGGTTATACATCTAATCTATGGTACTGGGATTATGCTTTAGGTACAACTGAAATGCAAAGAATAATTGATAAAGGCCCCGATATGACATTGTTAGGAGATAATATGATGGATGGTGTACCAAGATATTTCTCATTAAGATGGTTTTTTAGAAATACTAATTCTGTAAATTCAGGATATGGTGGATTCTAGTAATTTAATAAAATTTATAAAATATAATTATTATATATTTATGTCCAATAATAATTATAATTTTGTTACAATATATGATCCATCATGTAATAACCCTCCAACATATAGGACTTCTGGAAGAACCGTTTTTCGACCATGGGCTAGAACTCAGGGGCAAACTTGTTATAATAATTGTGAACAAACAAATAATATAGAAAATTGTGTTTCAATAGATGATTTAAATATGAGAAGAAAAGCAGAAGTATTAAAACATAATAGTAATAATGTAAATTCTTCTTTTACTAAAAAACAAGAATATGCTATGATTGCAAAAGGTATACAACCAGGAAAAAAACAATACTCGTCACAAACTATATCTAAAACAACTATACTTAATGACCCTAATTTTATAAAAGACGGAAATTCTTTAATAAGTACAAAAGAATGTAAAATAATAAATAGTGGGTTTGCTTCTCAATCAGATGTTCCAGGAAATAAAAATTTTAAGATCGAATTAAATAATAATATACCTTTAACTAATTATAAAATTCAAAGAACATTTAACGGCGCTCAAGAAACATGGCCTCAAACTAGATGGGAATCAACTAAACAAGGATTTGCTGTTGGTAAAAGTGGTTCAGCACATCCATTTATTTCTAGTAAAACCATAATCGGAAATTTATTTGAAGGAGAATATTGGACCAATAAAACATCATTTACTATTCCATTTGAATTTACATCTATTTTATCAAGACATGTTTGTCTACTTGAAGGAGTAAATATGTCTCTCGACCGTGTTACAGAACCAATTATGATTGGAATTAATACTAGAAATAATAATATAAGTGATGGTTCGGCGAATATTACATTAATGAATAATGTAATACCTATAAAAAATAGAGCCATAGTTCCTGGAAGCCATAATTTTACTTTTAATGCTACAGAAAATCGTAAATATACTAATTTAGGTATACAATTAAAACAAGCTAGAAATGAAGAACGGTCTAATATCTTATATTTAAATCCATTTATAATTTCTACAATAAGACCGACACATGAATGGAAAAATGAAAATGATGTAATAATTGACCACATTGGTAATTTTGCTGAACAAAAATATTGGGCAAATAATGATTCAAAGGTTGAATTAATTGTAGATATATCAGGCGTTGTTTCATATCATAATTCAAAAACAATAAATAATGATATTATTGAAAACATTAATATAGTAGGTTCAATAAATAGAGCTTATCCAAATAATAATAATAATATTCAATTTACTGATTTATCTAAAAACTTATACAGTGATGTTACTGTTAATTTTATTGATTATGCAGGAAATAAATCATATAATAATTATGACGACTTAGGTGATAATGGTATTTCTATAGAATTAGAAAATTTTTACTATAGTAATGATGTACCAGTTCATGAAATTACTTTAAATATTGGTAGTGATAAATATGATAATATTTATTATGCTAATAATGAAAATTTAGAATTTAAATTTACATCTGATGTTAGCGGTAATGATATTAGTTTCAATAATTTTTATATAGGATCTAAGACAAACAGTTTCGAAAAAGTAGAAAATGAAACTATTTCAGAAAATAGTTTAATTCATTATTTCATGTTTAAAGATAAAAAAAATGATTTTAACAATAAAAATATTGAATTCGATATTGGTAATTATAATGATATTGAATTTAAATTAACCAAGTTTGGTATTAATATAGCTACAAATGAATATCCAAATATTCAAATTAATACACCATATATTTATATTAATGATTCTTTAACAAATACAATAAATTCGTATATTTCAATTGATACAGTAGAAAATTCTTATAACGATACTAGACAAATATTGGGTAATAATAATTTAAGTATATTTATTTGGATTAATTTTCCTACACTAAAAAATAATCAAAATACACAATATATATTTAATTTAAATAATGAAACAACTCAAGAAGAATCATATAACACAGATAGATTTACTATGTATTCATTAAATTATGATGATAACTATTATTTACAATTTGATTTGTATTATAAATCTATCGGCGGATCTTTTTTAAATATATTAACTGATTTAAATTTACAATTGCGTGATGACAGTAAAAAAATGAATCCGAATGAATGGTATAATATTGTAATAACTAGTAGTGATTATGATTATAATAGTAGTAATAATATTCACGATTCTTACTTACGAATAAATGTCTATATAAATGGTGTATTGGGAGCATCATCGAGAATAGCAAATCATACAGGATTATATGGTATTTTTGAATCAGATGATAACAACACAATACAACCATCTGATGCTAATGGAAGCAGTTTAAAAGTAAGTGATTTTAATAAAGAAGGATTTGGATTAAAACATTATAATAATAATTTTATTGGTAGAGGTAGTAATAATGACGAATTTAATAATAGAGGTTATACTGATATTAAAATATCGCAATTTGCTTTTATTAATGAAACATTAAATCCTTTTTTAATAAAGATATTATATAATAAAGGTTATATTTGGAATGTTAAAACAAATTTAGATTTTCAAATTTCTAAATTTGGTAAAACTAGTACGAATGTTGGTGGTACTATTTATAATAATGAAATTGATGGAGATATCCATATTTATACAGATTTTATTTATCCAGAAAATAATATATTAACTTTTGGCAACAATCCTGCAGGTTTAAATTCTCGTATTAAGATTGTAAATGATATTATATATATATTTTATACACAAAAAGCATCAAATTTTCTAATATGGTACAAAAATTTAACAGATGAATATTTTCAATTATTCAATTTAACTACATTAAATGTAAATAGAGAAAAAAGTTTTTATGGTGATAATGGCACATGTGATATTTCTAATGATATTAATTATATAGTATTAGGTAATTATACAGATAATGTTAACAAAGAATATGAAGGTGAAATCGTTTTATATAAGTTAGAAAATAATTTATATTCTGAATATTGGAATATAAAAATACCAATAGTTAATGAGGATAAATATTCTTATCTTAAAAATATAGGCTATAAATGTAAATTATCAGGGGATGGAACCCATATTATAACATATAACGATGGAACATTGTCTCAAAATTCACTAGAAACTAATAGTAATATTATAATTTTTAAAACAACAGATAGTTGGAATTCTACAATCGGAAATACTTATTTTGGTACTTATACATCAACTAGTTATAATGGTTATAGAATTCAACCAAATTTTAACGGAAAAATACTAAATGTAAATATTAGTAATAATGGAAGTCAAGTTGTAACATCAGGAATTATAACAGTAACTCTAGAAAATTTACAAGGTAACGAAGAAACAACAAATAGTAATACAATAAAATTTTACGGTTATAATGAAACTTCTGATTTATATGAATTACAATCATCTATAGAGCAACCATCTACTAGAACCGGATTTTCAAAATATAATGCGTTATCGGGAGACGGAAATACAGCTGTTATAATTTCATATGATTATGTAGATATTTATATAAAGGATAATAATCAATGGAGTACTAATGATAAATTAAATTTTTATATAACTCCTAATATAAATGCCTATTTGATAAATAATATTTCTATAAATGAAGATGGAAGTAGTTTTATGTTTAATACAATAAATGAAAATTATAAAAGTGTGTTAAATTATTATATTAAAAAAGGTACTTCATTTGTAAAAGAGAAAGAATATGTTATAGGTGATTTAGATTTTGAATCATCAGAATCATATGGTCAAATAGAACAAACGCACAGGGAGTTTCATAGTAAAGTTGAAAATGGTAACAATTATGATTTAATGGATGATAGTAATTTAGCTGAACCAGAACCGGAGTCTGAACCTGATTCTGAACCTGAATCTGAACCAGAATCTGAACCAGAATCTGAACCAGAATCTGAACCAGAATCTGAACCAGAACAAGAACCAGAGCAGGAATCAGAACAAGAACCAGAGCAGGAATCAGAACAAGAACCAGAGCAGGAATCAGAACCTAAACAAGATTCAGAACCAGAGTCTGAACCAATTCCTGAATTAGAAACAATATTTTATGCCAATAATGGATTTGATGTAGTATTTGATTCATCTAATAATGGATTTATATTTTGTTCATCAAAAGTAATTGGGGGAGGTTTATTATTAAAAATGACTGATGTTACTAATTATGGAGGTTCGACCATTGATGTTTCTTATAATAATTTACCTACTAATATTAATTCTAATATTAAGGTTAAAGGTACACCTGAAACACCATTAGAAAATATTCTTGATATATCATTAAAAAAAAATTATAAATATAAAGATATGAGTTTTTATTATACAGATTATTATGGTAATAAATCAAATAATATCTCTATAAATGATATTACAATATTAGATAAGTCTTTTAAACCTACAATTAATTGGTATGAATTTAATATTCCTTTTAATGATAATAATAAATTTAAAAATGGTAGTGATAATGATTTTTATATTGTAAGCTCAAACCAAGTTAGCATTATGACTGATTCATTAGGTAAAGTAAAATATGCCAAAGAATTAGAATCTAATAGTTCTTTAAATGATGGTTTTGTTTTAAATTCAAGTTCAAAAGATTCTAATAATAATGATATTAGTAATAATAATATCTATAATATAGGTGTTGATAATGAATTAATTATAGATTTAAGTGTAAATTCTTTCCCTAGTTTTTTGGATGAAAGTGGGAATATTGATATAGAAGAAATTAATACTATACAAACAAATAATAATTTAGATTTATTAGCAGACTATGTTACAAATATTAAGTATATTTGTATTGAAAATTTTGCAGGTACTAGAAGTGATAATCTAGATTTCCCTTTAATGATTTATGATGAAACAGGTCCGGTAATAGAATTAGTAACAAATACTGAAACAGATAATTATCACTATCATAATCAATCAGAACAAGATAAAATAGAATTAAATCTACGAAGTAATAGACCAGGTGAAATTAATTTTGCGTCTATTTTAACAACAGTTTATGTAAGAATAAATGATAATTACACCCAGCCACCATATTTTATTTTTAGCTCTGACCCATCTGGAAATAATGTGTTAAATTCATTGATACATTCTCTAGAATTAAAAAAAGGAGGAACATATACTTTTATATATAAAGAAATAGAAAATCAGAATAATTCATTACAGCCATTTAGCATAGGAACATCATGGAAAATACCCAGTGAATATATAAAATCCTCAACCGGAACAGGTAGTATGGATATTAGTTTTAATTCTATACAAAAAAATAATGAACAAATTGTCTTAGAAATTCCTGATGTTAACAACAATAATGAATTAGAATCAATATATTACTATAACAGTAATAATAGTAATTATATAGAAAAAATTAAGTATGACAATTACGATGTTAATGAAATTGTATTTGAAACGCAATTTTATGAAAATAACCAAATATTAGCTATAGCTATACCAAATACCAAATTTTACGATGTAAGTAAAAATATAATTATTGGCGATAATTCATTAAATATTATTTTTGATAGTAAATATGATGATATAAAACATCAGGATTTAAATATCTCTATAAATGACATAAATAGTATAAAATCAAATGATAAATTAATTAATTCATTTATTTATAATGCTAGTATTTCAAATATAATTGCTCCTGGAAATATAGTAAATAATGATTATGGCGATGAATGGAGTAAGGATGAAAATGGTAATCCGGCAAGGATAACAAATGATGTTGTTATTAATTATACTGCTAATAGACCAAAAGGAACAGGTATAGTAAAAATTATGAATTTTAATAAAGAAATGGATTCTGATATTGAACGAGAAATATATTTAAATGATAATGAAGATAGTAGAAATATTGTATTAAATCTAACTAATTATTCTGAATTTACAGATAATAATACTTGGTATAGAGGATATTATTTACAATATTATGATGGAAATAAATATTTTATAGATGATTTTTATTTATCTAAACAAAATGATTATGAATTAACAACACATGAAGTAGGTCATCATTATAGTTCAGAAGATAAATTAATATTACAAAATACATCATTACAATTAAGATCAAAGCTAAGAGGAATAGATGATGATCATGATCTTTCATATTTTTGCTCTAATTCAGAATATAAAGATTTTACGATAGGTTATAATCATTTAGTAAGAAGATTATCCTCCGCATATGTAAGTAAAATGACTAAAGATTCATCTGTATATTTAGATGAATTAACATATTCAAGTCCTGATAATATAACTAGAGATTGGGACTTTCCTAAAGATAGAAATATAACTATAGGTAAATTTGATTATGTTGGTGGTAGTGATACAATTGTAGCACCATGTGCCTTGCTTGATGTTAATCATGATGTTGTAATGACACATATAGGTTTTCATATTGATTTTTCTCATAATATTATTGGTAATGATATTATAACATTACCAAATGGAACAACTATTAAAAAATCAGGAAGTTCTAAAGGCAATATTAAGTTTAAGATATTACATAAACCGAATGGTGCTAGTGATTATATTGATTATAACACATATTTGCATAATTTATATCCACCTTTTTATCCTGCTGAACCTGAACCAGAACCTGAACCAGAATCGGAACCTGAATCTGAACCCGAATCGGAACCTGAATCTGAACCCGAATCGGAACCAGAATCGGAACCTGAATCTGAACCCGAATCGGAACCTGAATCGGAATCTGAACCAGAATCGGAACCTGAATCTGAACCAGAATCAGAACCAGAAGGTGAACCAGAATCAGAACCAGAAGGTGAACCAGAATCAGAACCAGAAGGTGAACCAGAATCAGAACCAGAATCAGAACCAGAAGGTGAACCAGAATCAGAACCAGAATCAGAACCAGAAGGTGAACCAGAATCAGAACCAGAATCTGAACCTTTTTGGTCACAATTAGGTGGCGATATTGATGGCGAAGCTAGTCTGGACAGGTCAGGAACTTCAGTAGCGATGAGTAGTTATGGAACAAGAATGGTTATTGGTGCTCGAAATAATGATGGAACAACTGGAAATACAAATGATAATAGAGGACATGTGCGTGTGTATGATTATAAAATACCAACAAGTGATGAATGGAGTAATGGAAATATAATCAAAGAAGGACATACATCACAACAAACAAATAAATCTTATTGGACACAAGTAGGAGCTGATATTGATGGCGAAGTTGCTGATATTGATGGCGAAGCTGATGATGGTGATTATTCAGGACGGTCACTAGCTATAAGTAGTGATGGAACAAGAATTGCTATTGGTGCTCCATATAATGATGGAAATGGATATAATTCAGGACATGTGCGTGTTTATGATTATAAAATACCAACAACTGATGAATGGAGTAATGGAAATATAATCAAAGAAGGACATACATCACAACAAACAAATAAATCTTATTGGACACAAGTAGGTGAAGATATTGATGGCGAAGCTGATTATAATAATTTAGGATATTCCGTAGCGATGAATAGTGATGGAACAATAATTGCTATTGGTGCTACAGGGAATTTGATAGGTCCTCCATATTCAGGACATGTGAGTGTTTATGAATATGATGCTACAAAAACAACCGCTGTAACTGATCAAAGCAGTTCTACATTTGGACCTGTTGGTTGGAATCGATTAGGTAGTGATATTTATGGTGAAGTTAATTATAACGAATCAGCAGAGTCAGTAGCTATGAATAGTGATGGAACAAGAATTGCTATTGGTGCTACAAAAAATCATGGAGGTGGATATCATTCAGGACATGTGCGTGTTTATGATAGAAATACCTCTAACACAACAATTGAACCAATTGGATGGACACAAGTAGGAAGTGATATTGATGGCGAAGCTGCTAATGACCAATCAGGATGGTCAGTAGCGATGAATAGTAGTGGAACAAAAATTGCTATTGGTGCTCCATATAATGATGGAACAACTGAAGATACAGATGATAATAGAGGACATGTGCGTGTTTATGAATTTGCTGACTTGGTAGATTTTAAAGTTCAATCATCTTCAAATATTGATGAAAATACAGGTGTAATTACTTTTAATGTTAAGAATATTGGCACACAAGATTCAACCGAAAGTGGCGGTTATGATTTCCGGAGAATTTTTGAAGTTACTACCAATATTAATGAAGCGACACAAATATCAGTATTACCGGCTAATTCAGCATTTAATTTTGTACAAGATGGAATTTCTTATACTTATTATCAAAAATCAGAAGCAGATTATAAATTAAATATTCTATCAAGTTCTTCCTACAGTTCTATATCAAATACAACATATAATTTCACTACAGGGACGAGCGTATATAATCCCTCCTCCACAATATATTTAATAAATTCGCCTGGACTTAAAGTAAATGATAGTATTTCCTTCATCTTTACAGGTGATTTTGAAATAGGAAAAACATATATGGTATGTGCTGATGATCCATTATATTATAGTTCTTGGCCTACATCTGCTGATACAGAAGAAATAATAGATGATGCCGATAATCCAAGTAACAATTATTTTGTATTTACATATAACAATAATGGCAATAATTCATCACTACAATTTAGAGGTGATAATTTGTTGCTTAGAACAACTAATTCAGTTTTTACAGATACAAATGGAGTTGATTACCCAATTGATGTTGGATCTACTTTATCAACCAGTGATTATCAAACACAAATAGAAGCCGCATGGGGTACAACATGGTATAATCATCTTATCTCAGTGACAATAGCTTCAAATGTAACTACAATTGGTTGGGGTGCTTTTTCTTATCGTTATAATTTGAATTCAGTTACAATACCAAGTTCTGTAACTACAATTGATGAACAAGCTTTTAGAGAAACTAAAATTGTTGAAATAACTATACCTAATTCAGTAACTAATTTTGGACCTGCTATATTTGATAAATGCTTCGATTTGGAAACAATAATAATAGGTAATTCCATAACAAATATTGGAGTTTATACTTTTAATTCGTGTACTAGTTTAACAACAGTAAATATTGGTTCTTCATTAAATAGTATTGAAAGCAATGCGTTTAATGGCTGTAGTAATTTTACTGTTAACATGAGTAATATGGTAGCTATAAGATTAAGTGTAATAGCAGGTTCAGGGCAATCTTTTTTCGGAGGAACAAATGTTACAATAACAATAAATCAAGAAGATAATTATTCATTGGTTGCTTTTGAAAATTTTGGAAGTTATAATGATGGCGATCGATTGTATACTAGTTCCAGTGATAATAAGAATGGAGGTTACGGCTGGGAATCATCATGGATGTTAGAATATTCTAATAGTAAATTATCAGTAATTCCAACAACACAATATAATGGTAATAATGTTTATGGAAAATTTGTAAAATGGTATTATAGTTCGAATCAAATAGCGGCGAGTAGAAGAAAAATACCTGAACAAAATTCAGGTATTGTATATATTCAATTTTACACATATACTGAAGGCAATAATAATGATAATGGAACACCCCGAATTGATTTAAATTATATTGATGACGCGGATGATACTACACTTTCAAATTATAATTCAAATAAAATAAGAAGACTTGCACTTGTTTGGAATATAAATAGCAAGATAAGAATACACGCAGGAACAAATATAGGTGGAACACTTAATAATGATTATAAAGAATACACTTATACTACAACTTCAGATGTTACATCAAGTTCCGGAAAAGTAAATTTTCACATAATAGCTTTAGATTATGATAATAAAGAATTGAGATATTGGTTAAATCCAACTATTTCAACATTTTATACTAATATTCCTACAACAACAACGGAGACATTGGATTTATCTACTTTTACATTTAATTTTAATTATGTTGCTGTGTATGTAGGTAATAATTATAGAAGTGAAGATGCTTTTGGTGAAATTAAAATAATATCATATATAGAACCTGAAATAGTTCCAGAACCAGAACCAGAAGCAGAACCAGAAGCAGAACCAGAAATGGAACCAGAAGCAGAACCAGAAATGGAGCCAGAAGCAGAACCAGAAACAGAAATAATTTATGAGAACGAATTTGTAGATTTATACATTCATCATACATATGGAATAGGACAACAACATACAAATAGTGGTTTACAACTATCTGACATAACATTTTACGATAAAAATCATAATACGATAAACATAATTGGTCATTCAAAACCATTAAAAAATATAGATGGAACTGATAATGAAATTAATTTAACTCATGAATACTTTGATGCTGATAATGTATATGATAGTAATAATAATACAAAATGGTATACTTCAAAATTAGGAACTATTAGATTTGAATTAGAAACATTAGGTCGTGAAATAACCTTTTATACTTTTACAACACCACTTATTAATGCGAAAGTAGGAAAAATAATGTATAAATGGCAAATAATTACTTCAAAATATACATTACTAGAAGATCATACAGGAGAATATGGATATTTTGATAATTGGCAAGGAAGAACAGTTTATCCATTAGACAATACCAAATTCAAAATAGAGACAGGAATATTTTCTAATCCAGAAAAATATAATTTATATCCACCAATATATTCTAGTGATATTTATTCAAATACAATATCAACATCGTCAACAGGAGCAAATAAAACAAATTATGATTATTATTCAGGTTATTCAACACAAACAACTGTAAGTTATAATAATTACGGAAACGGAACATATGAATTTTACGGTAGTTTATCAATTACTAGTGAAATTAGTAGTCAAAATACTACAAGTTTGATTGAACCATTTTTATATAGTATTAATGACTCTAGTGTATCTGTTAAACCATGGAAAATAAATAGAATAAATCGTGCAATGAATGGCGGCCACGATAATATAAATATTTATCCGTATAATAGTGATAATAGTAATAGATGGGAAACTAACAATACAAATATTGAACCGGTTGATAATAATAATATGGCTTGGTGTAGAATATCTATGCCAGAAGCTATAATATTAAAGGGTCTTTCTACCAGATATGAAGGTTCTAATGGAATGGAAATGTATATTTTTGGAACAAATGATGATGGCATTTCATCATCAGAAAATTTAAATATAGTTTTTAGGTCATATAATGATGATGATGTAGATAACGACATAATTTATGAAAATATCAGTGATACAGTTATATCTGAAAATTTAGTATGTATAACAGAAATATCTGATGTAAATGTTGTGAGTAGTTCTGGTAATAAATATATTTTCAATGGATTAACAGATTATAATTCAACCAGAATATTCGGTTTATATAATGGAAGTTATACCATTAGAAATATACCAGAAGAACATCCCATGGCTATATTAAATTCAGGTATAGAATCAAAAATATCATATACAGGCGATGTTAATAAAAGAATAGTAAAATTTATTAGTGGTACTACAGGTAATGATGCTAATTATAATTTTTATTATGGAGATATAACAATTACAGTTAATTCTGATTTTGATAAAGTAAGTATTTATTGTTATCATCATGGATATATGGGAGGTGAAAATTTATTAAAGTATACTATGCAATGTATAGTAGGAAACTCCGAACCCGAACCAGAAACAGAGCCAGAAACAGAGCCAGAACCTGAATCATCAGGAGGCTCTTCAGGAGGCTCTTCAGGAGGTTCTTCAGGAGGTTCTTCAGGAGGTTCTTCAGGAGGTTATTTAAAAATAAGGAATACATCAACTACTAGAAGAGTTTGTTCATTAGAAAGTAATGTAGAATATAATTTCTTAGATACCGATTATAATAGTCAAAATAGAAATCTATTAGTAAATAATAATACAGAATATAAATATTACTGGATATTCATAAAAGGAAATAATAAAAATGGATATAGACATTCAATTAATAATTTAAAGTTATATGGTCGAAAAAATGAGTTTTTATTTATAAAAGATAATTGTGATTTTAAACAATATACAACAACTAAAATATTATTTTATAGTGATTATCTTCTTTCATCAGTTACAGAAAATGAATTTATAATATTAGCAAAAAATCTAATGGAAAACTCAACAAGATACAAAGCAATGTGTATAAAATATGCTAACAATTCAATTTTTAGTATTAAATTTACAAATAGAGCATCTAATATAAGATATGAATTAAATACAGATTCTAGTGGTAATAATGTAATATTATTTAATAAAGATAAATTATTAGAAGTACAAAATGCTTGGACAACAAATGGGTCTTCGTTAGATACATTAGATGATAGTTTATTTGAATATCCTGTAGGAATAAAATTTAA
>Ga0209092_10002049_pt1 | contig 18932 bp, 13 predicted proteins | sample FraStrMetagenome_FD_187446 | JGI IMG/M metagenome (GOLD analysis project Ga0209092, IMG submission 187446) | Marine eukaryotic phytoplankton communities from Arctic Ocean - Fram Strait ARC3M Metagenome (SPAdes) (version 2) | ecosystem: Environmental > Aquatic > Marine > Oceanic | place: Fram...
CATGCCTTGAGTTACATGGAATATATTTGTAAGGCACCCCCCCCCCCTACAGGAGGGGTGCCGATTAATTGTTAACGAAAGATATGTTTTGCAATGATTTTTTAGATGACGTACGCATGTCAAGCAGCTTTGCATTGAATCATTTCTTTCGTGTTGTCACATTCTTAACCTGCGGCATCCAAGTTTTGGCATCACCTTCAACAAGTTGTTCGACACAAATTCGTCATTATGAAGCTGAATTTAGTACTCGCTATGCTCGTTTGTGGGTCTTCATCCGCCTACAATGTATCCCCAAATGTCAATTCAAATAGACGAGAAGTTCTATCCAAGTTTGCAAAAGCCACTGCAGCCAGCACTGGCTTAGCTTTCCTCTCTGGAGTGACAGACGCACAGGCATTAGAAGCATGCCCTCCAAAAGCCAATAACTGCGTTAGAACAACATGGAAGCCTCCGGGATCTACAACCAAAGAGAGTGCTATCTCAACTTTGAAGGAAGTGATTGAATCCTACCCTCAAGCCGGGCAGGCAGATGTTGATGGAGGTGGATGGGCTTATGCTGTTGAGGAGTTAAGCTCAGGTGGATCTGCACGACTAGAATTCAAGTCAAGCGGAAAAGGAAACTTTGCCAAATTTTTCAATGGTGGAAAGCCTTTTGTGGATGATTTGAACCTTGAAGTTGAAAATTCAGGAACAGTTCAAGTTAGAAGTCAAAGTCGTGTAGGAGATAGTGACTTTGGAGTTAATGCCAAGCGTGTTAATTTCTTAGCTGCTGCTCTGAAGGAGAAAGGCTGGGCTATTTAGATTAGATCTGATTATCTACTCCATCACTGTTTCAAATGCGAAATATGAATTTAAATTCTCATGCTTACATCCAATATAATTTCGTTTTTTGCTACGATTAATCTGAATTAGGTTGTTTCCTGTATAGTCCATATCAACTTCTTCTTATATTCATCAAAACAGCTTTGTGGGTCATGTGGATTTCGCATGTCACCCGAAGAGCAAATATCGTATCCTGCTTGTACAACAACTTCATTTTCTGTTTGATTTGTACCATTTCTGACATGTTCACTTTTTCTACTATAAAGGTTTTGATGATCGTAAAATTTGATTTTCCACCTTAAATATGTTTTTCTATTTGAAATGGAAATACTGCTGGACTGATGGGCTGAGTTTGATGAAATTATAGCAACGTATGGAATGAAGTTCGAAATATAATGTTGTATGTGTTGTGGCATTGAAACAATGGTTGTGTCCCATGTGAGAATAATGGTGAGGGTATTTGCACAGTTTGAATTTGAATCCTCCAAGTATTTTGCAGTTTCAGCAATCAATGCCACTATGAAATAAAGATCAATCAAGATTTCAATCATTATAGGTGTTGAGAAAAAAATAAAAATAAAAATCTTACCTAGCTGAAGTAATTTCATTGCGAGTCTATCATCTAAATGCTCGTGCTTTGTTGCTGGATCTTGCATGAAATATAAATGTAGATCATCTATGATAATACCCCCGTTTGGCTTTTTGTCGATTGTTAAAAGTGGAATAACAGTGAAATAGCGAAAAATATCATCCACACTGGAGAGATGATATATGATTATGCGTTCTAATGCTTGTTCATCCATTGCTTGAGATTGCCTCGATCCAGTTTTAAAATGTTGGTTTGTGTTATTTGTGTTGTTTGTGTTGTTTGTGTTATCATTTAGGCTGACAGCTGCATGTTGTTCCTGCTCGATTAATTGCATACGGGATTGAAACAAAGCTGCGTCACGTTCGCGACTTTGTTCATTTTCATTCCTACAATTTTGCGTCAGACTTGCTTTCTCTTCATCATCTTGATAACACTGTAAAGGGAATTTTCTACTTTCTTGTTCAGTACAATTCCCATGCATTAGCATTGTCACATTCAAACGACGAGTTTGTGATGATGAAGCGATGAAATAAGCATGTTCCATCACAAGGCTAGTTTTGCCACATTCCGGGGGACCAAAAACCAATGAGCTTTTGGAGGTTTGACAAATGTTCGTCGTGATTTGGGAGCACGAGAAACAATTGTGAAGCAAAGATTCACTGACGTTCGCATTCGTTTCTTCATTCATTCTAAACTTGTTAATTCATTATTGTCTTCTCAAAAGATTTCCCGCTGAATTCTATGCATTTTTGAAGACAAGAACCTTAACCCTAATCTGATCCCTAACCCTAATTATTGTGTTGAAAAAGAATCTTGCTACAACGGAATTTTGTAAAAATTCCAACTTCGTTTTGATGACCTAAAAGGGAATGCACATTTTTTTTATCACAAAAAAACTATATTTCAATTTTTCATCTTTTCCGATGGCTATGAATGACGTTGTTGAGAGGATGAATATACCATACTCGTATTGATACAAACAAAAATCATTGTTTGAACTTTTGTTCCAACACAACACACTAAATATACCATCATGGTGCCTGAGCCAGACTTAAATAAAAATTTAGAAAATGCTCTTGTTCATCAGAATCAAAATAATGAAAAAGAATGGCGATCTCAATCGAAAAGGTCAAAAGAAGTTCGAGATATTTCCAAGATATTAGCATCTCTAGAACCAGGAAGCACCCCTGCTAAAAAGTTAATGTTAGCAGTACGTTTCGAAGAGCAAATATTCAAATCATGTAAAAGTCAAGAAGAATACCAAAAAAAGTTAATGAAACGACTCAAAAAATTGCAGAAAACTTACAAACCTCCTCAACTAGACACAATTGAGGGTGTCACAAAGAAGGACTCACAAGCAAAAGGAAATCCCATTTCCTTCTCCAAAAAAGAACCTGATGAAGTTATTGAGAGAGAGCTCAGACTTACTTACGGTGCTAAACTTTTATTTATCATTGAACATGCTGCTGAGGCACTGACTGAAATGCAGAGAAGACAAGGCGAACAAGGGACATCTTTGCTCAAAAAGCACGTTGATAACGTTGCCCAATGGGCCATTGAAATTGGTACTGTTCCAGAATCCTATAATTTTTATAAGGGCGAGAAAAGATACAAAGGTGTTCCTAGAGCCTCGGATTACTTGATCAAGCTTAGGAAATATTTAGAACAAACTGTTAATACCATTCGCCATCATGTAATGAAATTGACCAATCCAGACTTGTACTTAGAAGAAGAATTGACAAGAATTGAGAATATTTATAACAATGGAATATGTAAGCAAATAACTGCTGCAGTTAACGAGGTTGACGAAAAAGCCTTAGGCGTTTCTGATCTTCAACGGAAAATATTGATTGAGAAAGCACTTCAATTTGTACCGCCTCTTCAAAGGGATGACTTGCAAGAATTAAAGAATGCAAGACTATCTTACTTCAACAAAATCTCTTCAGCAACAGATTTAATTGCTTCCATGGTTGCTACGAAAGAAGCATTTAAAATCAGATCAGGTGATCTGCAGAAAATGCACAAAATTGCAATCGAAGGTTTCAATTTTCTAGAAGAAAACTGCCATGATAGTAAAGAGCAAAAAAGAGAGATGACATTAGAGGATGCATGGCAAAATATCATGGTCTACTCAAACGAAAATTTGTCGCATACAGATGAGATGCAACAGACTACAAAACGTCAGAAAAGGCACGGCTTGGTTTTGAAAGCACGGGTCCTCTGTATGCCTGGAAGAAAAATAAGCACAAATCTCCTAAAAGAAATTGAATCGAAAAATGCGAAATTTTTAAGACCGACAGTAGAAGGAGTCGGAGCTAGACTCATAGTGACTTTTGGATCAGTATTCGAAATGATTGTATTTTTATCACCGCTTGTAGTACATATAAGAGCTTTATCTATATTCACTCAAATAGATAACTATTCAAACAGAGACCGATCGAGTTCTAGTCTTCCAAAAAGTAAAAGATCCGCTTCGTTACCATCGTCGATCAATATGTGCGTTGGAGGGGTAGAAGGATCTAGTACAATAGTAAGACATTTAGTAGCGAAAAAACTTGATCACGCATCTGCAAATGCGACCCACATCTTAAGACGCTGTTTTGGAGATATTGTTGGACCTTACTATGAGAAAGAAAACTGCTCTGATTTTGAGCTTGAAGTAACAGAGATGTCTGCACTATTAAAATTTCTACAAATTGCTAAAGAAACGTATTCGCATTAATTCTCAAGGATTCCCTCGAGTACACTTCGAATTCAATGACATGCAAAAAAGGAAAACATGTGTTTGATGAATACTTCGTCTTAAACATGCATCATTTGTATATTTTGCATTAACTGGCAATTTGTCCAATGCACAAATAATATCTATTTCGAACTATAAAGCAGATGAAATTGTACCTAAAATCTACAATTAGTAACATACACTTGAACTTAGAAAACTAATAACCTCCATCGTAAAAGATTGCATATCTCTTATAATATCTATTCACAAAAAATGTTATGCTTTGTGAATTAAACTTTTTTCCGAAATTCAAATTCTACATCATGAGTGGGCATACCAGTATTTACAATACCCCATGTATCAATTGGAGGACTTGGAACTTTTCCATCTGGCCATCTCAGTTCATACTCTAGTATCATTGTTGCAATTAGAGATTTTATTTCTGTAACAGCAAATCTACGTCCTGGACACATTGTCAGTCCTCCTCCAAAAGCATCTACTGGACGGTGGATTCTTTTTCCACTTTTGGTAAAAATTGGAAGTCTACCCTTAGCATCTTTCGCGAAACGATCGAATTTAAAAGTCATTGGATCTTCAAATAAAGCTGGATCACGATGCATTAAGGTTGGACATGACACAAAATAAGTACCTTTTTTCACATTGAATTCAGCAGTTTTTCCTGAAAGTGGCAATGGTAATTTAAGTCGGAAATCTTCATTTGAATATCGTAATCGAATCATTTTAGAAGTTGATCTTAACCGCATTGCTTCCGTGACAAGAGATTCAAGAATATCCAAATTGTCTAGTTCAGAAAGCGTGAAAAAATCATCCTTTGATTCCGGATGATGATTAGACTCAACGTCTGCTTTTGTTTTCGCTGCTTTTGCTGCAAATACCTCTTTTGTGCATGCTTCTAGAGCTTTTGGGTCTCTCAGCATTTCAAATACCGCCCAAAAACAAGCAGGTATTGTATTGAAATAAGAGGCACAAAAAAAAAGATAATGGAATCGAGCAATATCATCTGTGTTCATAGTTTTATGAGCAAATTCTCCGTATTCTTTTACCAGATCGGAAAAGAAGTCGTCATAATCATCATTATCATCATTATCAGAAGAAGAAGGAGATAGGAGGTTTAAAAAAATATTCTTCATCTTTTTGACATGTGTTTCCCTTGCTGAATAGCCTTTGTGGTCTCTCATTTGAAGAAGCTTCGATCCCATTCCGGTAAAAATAGGAAATCTGCGTTCAAAGATCATAGTGATGTCATAATCTTTTTTATTTTTGAGACTTTTGTATCCGAAAACAGTATCAATAGTGGCGTAGTAAATCGCTCTACCAACAATAGTCATAACGCCTCCCTTTCCCCACTGCCCTTCTTTGTGTGGTGACATTAAATCAGGAAGGATTTCATGCTTTAAAACTTTCTGATATTGGAAAAGAGTTTGATTCAAGTTTTCTCCGTTCAACAAATGCTTCTCAACAATCGCATGTTCGTGTTTTAAATCTGCTTCAGTGATCCATTTGTGTGCTGCATCATGACTGCCCCCTAAACCATTTGTCAACATACGATACTTGGCCTCCACCCAGCTTAAGCTTGAAATGCGGCCACTAACGAGATGTGCTGCTGCTAGATAATCGTTCACGAAATAGTAAGGTTTGCCGCCCATGTAGCCGCCAAAAATGTCTGTATCGTACTTTTTTAACCAATATTGAAAGAAACCCAGCATATCAGTCCAGAAGGAGAAAGTAACCCCAATAATGGGTATGAAGTATGGAACTACTGGAGGTGCGCCTGGATCGTGATAAAAAGGGTGATTTATCCATGATATTTTACGATGTGCCCAAACTAATAATAACACGATTCCAGCTATTTGAAAAAAAAGAACCATAGAAGACGAATTTTCTATCGTATCACTGGTATCACTAGTATTTATACAAGCAGAAGTGTTCATATCAAGATTGTCTTCACATGATGCAATGTCAATGATGTTTCTTGTGTTACTCATGGTTTGAATCATTGTAGAATTCAGTGTCATGATGGCTTTATTCCTGCGTAACGCCTGTCGTTTTGAATTGGAAGCAATTGCAAATTGGAAAGCTGACTAACAATTGTTTATGTGTATCTCTACTTGCGAAAAACGGGTTTGAATAAATTGTTGTCTACAAAACACCTACAGCACCTAAATCCTCTATAGAGATACAACTGATTCACATGAAACATAGAATGGGATGTGATTAAAGTGGGATCTGAAATCTGGATTTTTAGCTGAGATGCTTCTTAAAAATCTGTCACTCTTCTCTAAACAAGAAAAAGTCACTTAGACGCAAGACTTTGTACTTAATGAAATACGGAACTCCAAATATGTACGGTACCTATATTATAAAAGCAAGAACATGATAAAGTTGTTAATCATGCTTCAAAGATGATTCAAAGCTTGAGCTTAATTAATACGACATGACTTTGGCTATGAAAGAGCTTTCTTCATCATTTTACTTATTCAGGACATGGTAAGTAAATAAGGTGTGTAGTTATGAGGCACCCAAGCAGGGCGCTTTTTCAATGGATTGCGAAACGGCAGTCACCAGAATGATACGAATTGGTCAAACATGTTTTGATCTAAACGAATTTTCAGAATAATATTCATACAGTACAGGTTACTGAAAGTTAATTCGCCAAGTTTTTCTATAAAATACAACACATCATATTTATCTTTGATCGAGATGATATTTACATAAAAAAGGAAATTTACTATTTTTCAAAATCGAAGTGAAGTTCGAAACGTTATACATTGTTCTTGACTGCATTGATGGCGACTCATGAAATGTTTCATTCGACATAGCGATGGATAGACGTAATGCATTAAAATGGTCATGATTATTTCTTTTTCGTAAAGCGATTGATAAAGCCTCTTTTAAGTTTAGCAATGGGACCAGCTTTTCTGGAGGCATCAGCAAGCGTGTCACCTTTACCTTGTTTTCTAGCACTGAGCACTGGGTCCTCGTTTTCATCGGCATATCTATCAAAATTAGCACTCACAATTGATCCGTCCATATCCGATTGATCTAATGGAGCACCAGAGAATGTATTTTGAATAGCCTCTGCTGCACCTTTTATTCCTTGCGACACTCTGGAAATGACAGAATCCGTTCTAGCAAAACTTTCTGCGATTGGTATTTCAACGCCAAGATCTGGTTTCCTCTTCACGGACATTGTGGGACTCACACTTCCACTATATGATTTTGAACTCATTACGGCTAATTCTATATTTCTGCTATTTTGAGTTTTATCGCTATCGGGTGTGAGCGATTTCGAGTAATATAGAAGAGCGGCCCCAACGATTGTAAAGGCACAGGTCAAAAGTGCAAATGGAAATCCTGCACTCTTTCTCCACTGTTTCCCCTGTGCTGCAAGACCCATGGCCTTTTCTAAATTTCTATCATATTTGGTTTTAATTCCATGTGGGTCAGGACATGCATATCCGTAAAGATTCCGACTACATGCATAACTATAGGAGAGAATAGAATATGCAATAGAGTTATAGGCACTAGAATCAGTAGATGAGTCGTAAACTTGTGTACAGCCAAGTTGGTCCATATCATTGTTGAAATCATTGAGATAATCTGTCGTTTCGGTGTACTGCGAGCCATCGCAATATTTTCCCGCAAATGTGTCAGAAACATATTTGAGATTCGAGGTACATCCAGTGCCGTAGGAGTTTCCATCTAATTGATTCCAGTTAGCATTATCATCGCCGTCATCATTGCCCTGGTCTTCCAGCTTTCTACGTGCACGCCGTACCACGTCTCTTTCAAAATCGGCGGAAGTAGCCTTCAATGCTCGATCATGGCTGCCCTGATTGCCACAGAATGAATTCACAGAAGATGTGTCTACTCCCAGCGGTGTTGCAATTGTTTCTACCCCAGCACTGGTAAAAAAAGAATTAATGTAAGTGCCCCTGTTACAACCATTGTCAAAGTGGTGTTTTAACACTCCATAAAGTGAATATGCTGTATTTGCTCTGAATCGTTGCGGACCACCTAGATACCAATAATCATCATCTCCGCCGCCATGGTCATCTCTTTCAGCAGAGGACGCACTCCATCTATCAGGTAGCAAGCAAGGCGGGAAAGAGAATATAAGTTTGAAATATAAGTATGAAATATAAGTTTGAAACATAATTAGAAACAATTCTAAAAATATTGCGTAGGGAAACTTACACACATCCATGATGTTTGATGTAGAGAGCACTGAATTTCTCCATATCTTCAATTACATTTGGAGCATCCTTCCAATACATTTCATAAAACACGTTGGGGTTGACAAAATTAGGATATCCATAATAACTTGAATCTTTGTCGCATGATGCTGTTCTAACGAGGCCAATGAACACGGATGCTACAATGGCTATTCTCATGCTGTGGTGCTTTTCTGTCGTTGGATACAATGTAAGTGCAATAAAGTGTGCGAGAGTTTGTGTCAAGAACGGATGTACTAAAATAATTGGTGTTGTCCCTTTGACTGTTAAATGCTGTTACAAATAATGAATACTATATGTGCATGATATCTTGGAAAAATGACGATCATTGAGTCTTACCTTGCAATCTCTAAAGAAAATAAGTTTAAATCGAGATGTGACCTTTCACATGTAAGTTGAATGTCATATTCCTGCTTTTAAATTATATAGATTATCCGAATTGAAGGTATTTATTTAGAGATCATTTTGATTCAACTCGTATCTAAATGGATACTTACAAAGGACCTCATGTAGGAAGGATGACAGAATTTTTTGAAAAAAATTGAAGATCTTTCTTACAGGACAACCAAGATTTTTAATGGATCGCTACATTCCTAAGTAACTCCACTTTTGAAAATGACTGGTTCTCATATTTTCATGTGTATTCATATATTTGAATTTTTAGATAAAAAAAATAATGATTTTAGGTAATATAGCACTATACGATAATGCAAATAGAATAATGAAAATGATAAAATACATGAAATTCTTATAGATAATATATAGTGCCAATTTCAATTTCAATTTCAATTTCAATTTCAATTAGTATTAGTATTAGTATTAGCATGAACAGCAACATTGACCTCAGGACACTCAAACTCGATGGTTTCATGTTACAATCGGATGCCCCTAGCACCGGCGAAGAATGGAAATCAATTTCTGAAAAAGTGCAATTTCAGATTTCTTCAGATTTTGACGAAAAAGACGAAAAGATGAAAAACACACTCCGACTTTTGTTGGAAGGAGATCAAGACAGCATGCCCGCCAGACGTAGAATGGACTCCCAATCGAACCCCTACTCGAAACAAGCCATGTTCGTAGACGGACAAGAATCCTACTATGAAGCCTACTCACAGGCATGGAGATATCTAGGCTACTACGTCGACTGCAATCCTGACATGGACAACGACAGAAGACGGTTAGAAGATGGCGGTTCTGATTGCACACGTTATTTGCTATGGGCAGGCTATGTCGATCCTTATTATCAAGGAAACGGGCTTTATGAATACCAATTCTACGATCGCTACGATGATGAATGGACAAGCTATTGCGCAGATGAAGATAATTGCAGGAAAATGGATTGTCATGAAGACGATACTGATTTCAAACTCATTGGTTTTTTCAAGCATGAAGACTACGACGATTTTCAAGAGCAACTCTTCAAGCATGAAGGAGTTTGTGTGTGGACAGATGATGAGTACGAATTCATGAAAGATGAGGAAGACTTATTGCCTGTAGGGTGTGAAATGATTGAATATGCTACAGACGATGCTGCCGATGGAGATGATGCTCTTTATTTATACTATGCTTTGCGCCCTTTGCCTAAGGGAGATGTTGGAATTGGATTATACACAGATTCTAAATGCAGCCAACTGTACAGCGATGAAGAAGATCATTATTCTATTCTTGAAAACATTGTGGACATGGGAGGAAACAGTGGAAGTGGCGACAATTATGGTTTGAACGAGACAATAGCTTTGTACAATGATGCTTTTGGCATTTTCAAAGTTTGCCAGCCATGTGTGGCCTACGATTTGGAAAATGGCTTTGAATGCGACGATGAAGCAGGATATACAAATGTTAATCAATGCATGAAATTCTCCTCCAAGTGTGAACGCAAAACAGCATCGATCGCAGACGTTGCCCTTGCAGCCCAGCAAAGATCTACAGTTAATTTCCAACTTATGGGAAATTACCTAATCAACTCTGCCGAAAATTCCTATCAAAATGAAGTCATCAATGTCAATGATTTAGGCGTTCCCTATGTAGGCATTACTTTCTTGATGTCGTCAATGGCTATTTTTGGTTATGGATTGTTTACATTCTTCAAAGTTAGAAAGGCACTTGCATCCAAGACATCCTTTAAGGAACCTCTTGTGCCCAATGGAGGTACCTTTGCTTAACTTTGTCATTTCATAATAAAATAATGTTTTCTGATCATATTTCATATTTCTTCACATCATTATATAATGACTCACCATAGAGAGCAGACATGGATGAGAATAATGGAGGAACCTTTGCTTAGCTTTGTCAATTTCATAATAAAATAATGTTTTCTGATTATCTTTATATAATTACTCACCATAGAGAGCAGACATGAATGAGAATAATGGAGGAACTGTTGTACGATACCCACGAGCCTACATTAATAAATAATATCTAACTTAAACACACAATTACACCACCAATAGGTTATGTGACCCGTCGTATGTCAAATAGTTGATTCTAGAGCAAACGAGCCCAACGAATCCTCCTTTCGTCATTCCAAAATCGCTTCCTCCAAATAGCGTACCGTATTTTAAGATACTCCAATGAGCATCCACAATCTATAAACGATTTTTCCCAAAAGAGATTTGTGTACAAGTGCACAAAACTTCATCAACAAGTTGCTTCAACAAATTTGGCCGATTGAAACCTTTCTCCATCCACGAATACTTCGACCTATTTATATCAAAAAGTATGTCACCATCCCTTGTTAAGTAAATGTCCAACAACGACAACAACCAAAATCCTCAAACAACAAATCCAAAAGACAATCTGACACTAAAGCAAGTATACCATAAAATATTTGCAGTGGCAAACGACATCCAAGGACTTTGTTATCAACATTCCCTAAATGCAACGCCGCAAATTCTTAACACCGATCCATCAAATACATTCCAACATCAACAACAGGTACCATACCACAACCAAATGACGACCAATCAATTCACAGGCTTAACAAGGACAAATATAGAGTCGCAGCAACTAATCGCAAATCTACAATCCCATGTGAGCTTTGAAATAAAATTAATGCTATTCACTAACTTCATAAATTGTGAGTTATTATATTATTATGTTTTTCTATAAGCTAGAATGAAATTTTGAAAAGCCCCATATTAGCAAAGAATTGAATCTCTGAAATTTGGTAAAGCTCGTTTCAAATAAAGTTAATTATCTTCAACGATCACAGCTTGTGTTCACATTATCATAATATAAAAGCACATTTACAGATCCTGTTACTGACATTTACACTTCACGATTTGTATCAGTCTCCTCTTGATCTTGATTCAACTGAAACTAGATAGATATCAAAATTTGATATATAAATGATATTATCCTTGTGGACTTAGATTGCTCTTTGTCCTGATTAGAACATTGGTAGTCGTAATCATCGATTTGATAGCGGAATGTAGAAACACTCATTTTCTTGTTCACAAAATTCGCTTCTATCTCACACTCCCTCTCGATGCTTGACGACTCTAATTTCTACCAACCCATTAACATCCTCCTTAGTTTGACAAACTGATTTTGCGCTAGAGGCTTAGTAAAAATATCCCCTTTTTGATTAATGGATTCAATTGGGAGCACCTTGATCGACCCATCCTTGACGAAAGATCGAAAATGATGTAGGACTTGATTTATGTGTTTGGTCCTTGGCCTCATCTTTGGCAATCGGGCCAATTCCAACGCTCCGGAATTGTCCTCAAAACATTTGCAGTGGACTCTTGGGGTTTCAGAGTAGGAGCTGAAGCCTTTGGTCTTTAATTCTTTCAACATCTCCATCAATGGAATGGCCTCCCTCAGAGACTGACTGAGCGCCATGTACTCGCACTCGGTCGTGCTGAGCCCAACCATCGTTTGTAGCTTAGAGGTCCATATGAGGGGGCAGTTGGCAAACATGATTACGTAACCTGACCTTGATTTCGAGGTGCTTTCGTCTTCTTCTGCCGTCTGCCTGTTCCAGTTTCCAACAAAATCCGAATCTACATAAACATCGAAGGAGATATCTTTCTTGGGGTCCAAAAACAATCCTTGCATCTTGGTACCTAGCAAGTATTTGCCAAGATGTTCTACCGCCTGGGAATGAGATACCTTTGGATCATGAGAAAATCTAGCGCATTGGTGGACGGCATAGCTGATATCTGGTCTGGTACTTTTCTCGAGGAAATTTAATTTTCCTATCACTGATCGATAATGCCACGGTTTCACATGAGAGGGTTCTTTCTGAAAACGCTGTAGGATTCTAGTGGAGGCCGCTGGAGTAGGGCGAACTTTTACGTTGGGATCCAAATTCAACTCGGTAATGATTTGGTCTATCAGGTGAGGTTGGAATAGTTTGATCCTACCATCATCTAAATATTCAATCTTGACACCAAGATACTCGCTAACATCACCTTTATCCTCTATGTTGAACTCGTTGGACAACTCAGTAACGGCTAAATTTATCTTTTCAACGGAAGTGTCAATAAAGATTCCGTCATCAACGTAGGTAAAGAAAATGGTGGTTCCACGGTAGAATACGCAAGTGTCAATCGCCGACTGTACGTATCCCAATTTAATTAGGCCTTTCACCATATATAGGTAGAAGGTCCTACCTGCTTGTTTCTGTCCGTATATATTCTTCTTCAGACGTAAGCAACATGGTTTATTTCCCTGCCTAAGCTCGATTCCTGTAGGTAGGTGCATATACATATCATACTCTATCTCTGCCTGAGGATATGCAAGTATGAAATCAATCTGCCTGGTTGCCCATCCATTGAGAATTGCTAACGTAAGTAGCAGTCTGATAGTTGGCCATGTAACTACTGGAGCATAGGTATCAAAGTAATTTACAGCAAATTCTTGCTGTCCTCCGTGAACGTTCAAACGAGCTTTCCATTTATAAACCTTGCGGGTAAGTAGATGTCTCTTCCGCTTCATTGACCACACTGCATCTAACACTTTCTGATCCTTTGGCACTTGACTGATCAGGATGAGGTCCCAATGTTTCCTCACGATGTGGTCGTTGACCTCTTTGATGACGGCTTTGATGAACTGGTCTCGATCGGGTTCCCGCAGGGCTTGATGTAGGTACATCGTATCTGCATCGGTCTTTGTCAGGAAAGAGATGGGGTCATCGCATGCGGTCTGAATTGAGTAATCATACTCATGCATGGCCTCGTAGTAGGTGCTTGTGAAAGCTCTCCTGCCTTGATTTTGTTCCAGGCTCTCTCTCATCCTTGTTGTCATCCTTCTTTCCCTTCCAGATCGTCTAATTGGCGAGGTGTCGAATGCGGCGAGTTCCTCAAGTCGATGATGGCTATCAGGTGGAGCATCTCCCTCTAGCACTGGCAACTCAGTAGAGTTCGATGGAGTCTCAGTTTGCTCTGCTTGATTGGGATCCTCCATAGGTACTTGTTGATAGGCATCTTCTAGGTTCGCGTGATAGGGTCTAGGTAAGTGAGCACCCATTGCACTTATCAATCCAGCTAACCTTTGCCAGTTTGAAATTGTCTTAGGATTATTTCCATCAGGGTGGACGGTTTCAAAGAAATTATCATGTTGAACATGAAATTGAGGGGACACATGGCCGTTGGATAGGTTGAGGACTAGGGAGACTGATCTGGCATGTCTTGGTGAGTTTCCCAAGTATAAACCTACTCTTGCTCTTGTGTTCCACTTATTTATCTTCTTTCCACCTTGCAGGGCATCGTCGAGGGCAAAAACAGGGCATCCCCACGTGTGGAAGCCTTTGAGTGATGGGGAGATAGGTACGTTGGTGAATCTCTCAATTTTGGAACTGCCATCTGATTTGCCTGATCATTATACGTCTTCAGGGCATAGGGCCATAAGTGCTCGGTCACGGCCTCCTTCCATCTGTACTTGGCATGGAGTAGTAGTTTTCTCCCTCCTTCATGTAAGTCCCTAATCCTCCTTTCTGCAATATCATTTTGAAAATGTGCATTCACTCCACAGAATGAGATAGTTTGTTGCTCTTCTCTCACTTTCTTCATGAACAGGTCGTCGGCGAAGCGTCCATTGTCTGCATGGTAGTGACGAATGATTACGCCATGTCTTCGAGCGAAAGCTTCAAAGGAACGCTTGGCTTCGATGGTATCTTCTGACGAAGTTGACTTCTGAAGGTGGACGTAGCTTAGTCTGCTTGCATGGTCAACGAAAACGGTGGCGACGGTGTATCTGTGACGAGTCAGGATGCCTTTCATGTGGCCTATGAAGCCTGGAGTAGATGACTCCATCTGATCGATGGATACACATGCTCCAGGTTCTTTAACTGGATGAATGTTGGATTGATTGGGTCTTTTATTCGTCCAAGGTTGCTTAGTCATAGTGGCATAGATGCAACCTGCACATTTGGGTGTTGGAACTTTTGCCAATCGTTTAGGTAAGAAACCCATCATTGATAATAACTTTAGCTTGCGAAAAGACAAATGTCCTAACCTGTGATGCCATCTCATGAGTTCCGCACGGTCACTGTTTGCTTCCACTTCATCGTTTGGTCCGGTTGGAGTTGGATCTGAGTTTTGCATATGGAGCATTGAGGTATCAGCAACATATGATTTTAGCTCGTCATTTTGATGTGTTTTGCCAAATTCATACACTTTCTCAACACCTTTCTTGTTTCCCCCTTGCATTTGGTTAAACACAGATGAAAATGAAGAGTATTTCCCATATCCAGGAGCTGATCGCATGATTGCAACGTTAGATTGAGGGTCATAGGTGATGGTTTTGTGTGCCGAATTGTTGTTCCAATGAAGGACGCACTTATTGGAATAGGTGGCGCACCATGTGCCTTTGATGAAACCACTATCTTTCATGGCTTGTTGCCCCCATTGCTGTGGTGAAAGGAGACGCATAGGAGCCTCAGGTACGTACAAGCAATCCTTTATGCTGATTAGATGTTTGATTCCATCATCATCTAACCATTTCCACAACACTGTTCCACTTCCAAACACTGAGAGTTTGCCACTAATTCCGTTAAGAATACCGTTGCTGGGTTTCAGGGCTCCAACAAAATCTGATAGAACAGGTGAAATGCATTTGGATGAGTGGTTATCGATACCAATCAAGAAGGAATTGGAATCGAATTTAGGTAAAGTGTTGGAATTAACTGAACGGTTGTTCTTCGTCATCAAACATTGCATGTTTTGCATGTTCATGCCATTTCTATATTTGATTTGCTGATTAACTTTGTGGGAAACATTACCAACTCTTGTGATCTTGTGTTTGATCTTAGGAGTGATATAACGTCTCTGCTTTCGAACTCTAGGTAGATGACGAATTGGAGATTGATGCCATCTAGCTGTAGCTTTCACTTGATAGTCTTGGCGACGGTTATGGTATTGATGCCCCCTAGTGCATGAGGTAATTGAGTTCTCTTTCTTATATTTGATTTTGATTTTGGTTGACATTTGTTTGGTTTTAAAATAATCAAGTAACAGGAATGTTACTGACATGATAACAATAATAAAAATTAATTGGGATATCATGGTATCACCAATCAATGTCCAAACTAACACTGTGCACAAATTTCCAATCATCATAAGAAGGAGCTGCCTCATGCGAGGGCTTAGGAGTCATTCAGACAATATGGCTTCTAGAGCCGAAAAGGTAACTGCTGATGTACCCTTCTCTTTTGCAGGTTTGTCTTCTGATTCCTTTGCGTTTGCTTCTCGTTCTTTCTTGAGGTGGCATTCATTGGGTTTATGAATGCACCACGCTAAATGTTCAGGACACCAATAGTATGTCTTCGAATCTCTTTTCAATACTTGAGACTGTCCAGATTTTGGAGGTATTTTCTTCCATGCATAGTTCTTATCGATCTGCTTCTTTGATTTTGGTTTCGATTTCTTATCATAAGAATTAGGCTTCGGCTTTGGGCGAGTAAGATTCTTTGATAGTTTAAGATTCTTATCCTTTAGCTCTTCGAAACGAGCGGTGAGTGCAATGAGTTTCTCCTCTTCAGGTGATAATGAATTCCATTGTTGCTCTAAAACTAAATTCTTGTACTTGTTTTGAGCATCATTCATTAGGGTATCGATGGTAACCTCTCCTCCTTCATCATAGATGTCTTTCTTCTGACGAATGTACTGGATGAATTGCCTGTCTGAACAAGCTAAGTAACCCTTGAATATGTTAATTAACAGATCATTGCTGGTCTCTCCACGAGATGAGAGATCATTCCTAAGTTTCCTCACGTATTGATTGAACTTGAGAACATCATCCTTGACGGTTGCCATATAGGAATCTAGGTTGGACATGTTGGTCCTGATGAAAGTGACGGTAGCTCTGGTGTTCACTGTAGTGATGGTCATCAGTACTTTGAACAACAGTGGACCGGATTGGATGTTGTTGACAGTATAGTCTTCGGATCTAGTGAGCAGCTTTGCCCTTCCTTCGTCAGTCAAAGAACTGATGATGCTCAAATACATCTGATATGAGTTTTGAGCAGTTCGAGTTTCGGTAGCAACGTAAGTGATCACGTGTGCTCTAATCTGATCCAAAGTTAATAGACCATACTCGTCGAAAAGGTTAGTACCATTTATGTTGATGATACTTGCTTGATTTGAATCCCATCCTGAAGAAGTTGATCTATCTCTTAGGGTCTCAATAAAGGTCTGAACGCTAGATTCTTCACAATCAAATTTGTAGTCCAGAGGTGCCGATGCTTGCTTAAAGATTTTGCTAGCATTGGTGGTGGTATAATCCAAATAGGCATCAGGATTTGCTCTTGCTGGCGTAAGAGAGAAAATCGCTTGTCGAGCAACGTTAGCTGTCGGCGCTTGGTCTGGTCTAGCGGCGTTTGCTGCTTGATTAGCACTCATTGCTGAGGACTTGGATCGGCTTTTCGTAAGAGCTACGATGGTGGACGGTGAGTCTTGTTGTTTGCTTCAAAACCCGTACTGGCGCAGAGGAAGCGTGTGAGCTTTGAAATAAAATTAATGCTATTCACTAACTTCATAAATTGTGAGTTATTATATTATTATGTTTTTCTATAAGCTAGAATGAAATTTTGAAAAGCCCCATATTAGCAAAGAATTGAATCTCTGAAATTTGGTAAAGCTCGTTTCAAATAAAGTTAATTATCTTCAACGATCACAGCTTGTGTTCACATTATCATAATATAAAAGCACATTTACAGATCCTGTTACTGACATTTACACTTCACGATTTGTATCAGTCTCCTCTTGATCTTGATTCAACTGAAACTAGATAGATATCAAAATTTGATATATAAATGATATTATCCTTGTGGACTTAGATTGCTCTTTGTCCTGATTAGAACATTGGTAGTCGTAATCATCGATTTGATAGCGGAATGTAGAAACACTCATTTTCTTGTTCACAAAATTCGCTTCTATCTCACATCCCAGATTACTCGACTACTCAATCAACAAAATCAAATGATACAAATGGTCATTCAAAATCAACAAATGCAGCCCAGCACACGCAATGTCAACTCAATCTCTTCCATTACTGATTCACAAATCATCAGTACAAACGAAATTGACAGCAACTCAACCACGGTTCCTACAATTGTTAAAATCCAAAATGGAAAATCAAATCTAAGTACATCATCTCAAACAAATTCAGAACTTCAGAACAAATCACTGTTTCATCCAATGGCAAACCAATCCAAGAAACCAACATCCTCAGTCAACTGGTCAAAATCACAAAGATAACTCCAGACAACTCCAAAAAATAACAACCTTTCCAAAGTTTACCGGTAAAGAATTCATTCCCTGGTATGACTCTGTCATTAGCATTATATTGTCGCCAGGATGGAAAACACTTTACGATCCAAACACGGATGATGCCATGACCACCGACCCCAGCAACGGCCTGTCTGCAGATCTCTATATAGCGCTCAAAAGATGCCTCCAAAGAGATGCACAGGAAATCATGCTACACAAGAAAGGCATCAGAGACCAAGGTATATCATTCCTTCAACTACTCAAATCTACATACAATCCACAACTTTCTACTGTGGAACAGGACGAGAAGCAGCGCCAGCTCTTATCAATTGCACGCAAATCAGATCAAACTATCAATCCATATGGTGCGCGTTGTATTCAGCTTAAGGAGCTCCTTGCTGAAGATGGAATCATAACTTTACCTGAAGAAATGAAAACAATCCCTTTTGGATGGTCTTGATAGTTCTTGTGAAGTCATCAAGAACCGCTGATGCCATTCATCAATGGTACACAATTCGTTGAACCGACGTTCCAATAAACCATCGCTGAGACGGTCTGACTGAATAACTGGAGCTATGAAGTTAGTACACGGAGACGTCAAGTCGTAGAGTTCACCTGGATTTGTGTGAAAGTGCTTAAGACTCCCTTTATGGTTGATAGTACACTTCTCCAAGAAAGAAAAAGATACTAGTTGCAAGAACAGCAGACGGGGGATAAAGGTATGAGTATAGTAGACTCACCTGAATCTGGCTGATGAGCATTTGGTGCGTCAATATGAGAGATCGGGGATCCCTGCAGATTCCCTCCTCCACTTGATTCTTCGATCTCAT
>Ga0209092_10002050_pt1 | contig 18913 bp, 16 predicted proteins | sample FraStrMetagenome_FD_187446 | JGI IMG/M metagenome (GOLD analysis project Ga0209092, IMG submission 187446) | Marine eukaryotic phytoplankton communities from Arctic Ocean - Fram Strait ARC3M Metagenome (SPAdes) (version 2) | ecosystem: Environmental > Aquatic > Marine > Oceanic | place: Fram...
CGAGCGGATGATGCGAAATCAGTCGAAATTATAGAGAACGACACACACATCAAACTATATTTACAAATTGCAATGACTGCAATGATTGGAGGTATGCTGACCAAATAACGAATAGAAGCATATCTTTTAATTCATTTCAAAATCAAAGAATTTGGACCGTATATGTTAATAAAACAAGATTCTCCATATTCATTCTCGAGTTTGTTTCAAATTATCTCCTTCCTAAACACACTTTCAACGCAATAATTTTCATCTATGAATTCAGATTTTTTCTTGTATTCGAAACAATTATTTTAATCGTTTAGGGAAGCCAAAAAATTCATTAGCTGTGATTTTTTCCCTTTATCGTCACTTCTATTCCCATCACTTTTACCTCGTTTACTCTTTTTTTTCTTCGATTGCAGTAATGGTGATGAAAAAACATTTTTGCTCTTAGATTTAGAACTAAGCGGTATAAAATTACCAGATAATTGATTTGAATTGGTGGTCAAAGATGGAGTTTTCATATTCGAATTTTTTGAAGCAAAAGAATGTCCTATGAATGCGCCCCCAAGTATTTTCTGTTTTTCTTTTTGTTCTGACCTCTGTTTTAGTTGTGTAGTAGATGATATTTGCTTTATTTGAAGTGGTTGAAGGTGGAAAAAAGAACTTCTTTCATCTTTTTGTAATTTTCGTTTTGAAGAAGGAGTAGTAAACTTTTTCTTGTATTCTTTTTGTTCACATTTATCATTTCGAATCTGTTCCTTTTGTTTGTTTTTAGTTGCAAAAGTGACTCCTTTATATTTTAATTTTGCTCCACATCTACCACATGTATACACTATACAATTTTTCGCTTCTCCATCTGTTACTCGTTTCAATTGGTATTCTAATTTTTTATTTACTTCATATATTTCTTTTTCGTAATGGTTCGGGCCATTCTCTTTTGAAGACGAAAAAGATGAAACAGATTTCCATTCTTTAGTATTGTGCTTTTTTCTAGCAGATCTCGGATTGGTGGAGTTATTTGATTTACACATAGAGAAAGATTGATTTCGTGAGGCACGTCTACGTCGTGTTGAACCTCTATGTAGAGCTCTGAGACGCACATTGGTTTGAAAATGCCCAGGACTTAAATGAAGTCCACAATGAGGGCACAAAAACTCACTTCCAAGGTTAGAAAACGGATTAAAAGATGCTCTCTGGGCATGATTTTGTTTATCTCGGTTAGCATTTATATTGACATCCCCACATGTGTTTTCAACATTTGGGGTAAGATTTGTGTTGAAAGAAAGATTTGATTTCGAATCGACAGCTTTCAGTGAAAAGTAACTAGACAAACTTGGATATTGCTGTAGAATACTTGCTGCATGTAATTGGTAGGAATTTCTCAATGATGTTTGTCTATCGGCATCATTCATTTTTTTGCATCCTAAAGTCCTGTTGTGGGTTTTAAAAAAAGTATTTGAATGGGGTGGACAAGGCGGGTTTCTCTTCACACGTATGGTGCCAAGTCTACAATATGCTAAGTGCTGTACGTAAAAGATTCTTATGAAAGGGAGTGGACAAATATTGTTGAGCGATGTCATACGACAGAGATGACGCGAACAAGTCATTCCTTATAATCTTTCACAATGATGATATTACAACTCAAGCACTTAAACTTTTGACGATAGAATTATAAAAGTTAAAATTGCTTAGTTTAGCATTCAGATTTTATGCTAGTCCATATTTAGTAAATGAAAATAAATCCACTAAGACACACCCAAAACATTCTTACACAGAGACAATATAGCTTCCAAAATGTTTTGATTCTCTACATCAAATAGTTCATTCTTCGACGAAAATATGTAAGCTTCTTTACAAACCAAATTTCAATAGAGTTTTTAAAAAGTTGTGGTGAATAGCGTAATTGAGAAGAATTCCTTGTATTTGTTTTCCAACTCTCCTCATTTTATTCACTCGCATGAGTTACCAGACATTCCATCGCATTTTCTAAGAATAAGAAAGGATCTCAATTTCAAATGTAAGCTCTGAATTTGGCATAATGCCCCACGCAGGAAATCCACCAGGACCATATGCATAATCTGGGCTACAATGAATTCTTCAAAAAGGCCCATAGGAATCACGATATATTAGCACAAGGCGCAATCATTAAGATCATGAAATTATACAGAAGATATAGCTTACCGAGCGTGTTCGCCAATTGACATCCCAATGACACTCTCATCCCACCCCCTACAAAAGTATAGCATAGCAAATATGATATGAGCAGAATTTTGGCGAAAATAATCAAACGAATGAGTCAATTATTGTATTATTTGAAGACGTACTTGATAACTTGACCCATGCCAACAGCAAAAGTAAACGGCTGTTGTCCTTGGTCCTTGGTACTCCAAAACTTTTTCGTCAAATCTCTATTTTTTCCGTACCCAGTGCAATGAACTGTAACATTTTGTCCTCTCGATGGAAGTTGCCCATTACCTGCCCGCAAGATTGTTTTGGTGAATCCCATGATTGTATTTGGTGAGTGGAAGCTAGATCAAGGTTCTGCACATGAGGAGGTTTGACGTATTATGTGTTTTTGAGATACATCGTCGTGAGCATAACATTATAGACGATCAAATGTGAGATTCAGATAGAAACATAAAAGATTGGCTTTTGTGACAAAATCATTTTATCCTATATTCAAGAATGAGAGTAATGCTATTGATGCTTACCGCGTGGCTTTTGAATTTGTTTGTCAAATAAGATACACCCTCTAATTAAATTTGATAGCTCCCTTATAAACCTACTTTCACTTGGATTTTGATTTATTCCTGTGGAAGTAAAAAATTTAAGAAGTCAACACATAAGTATGATAGAATCCTTTCGCTACATGTGTCATTCCTCTCTAGTGTTTTGGCGCGTTGGAAAAAAATCTTTGATAGATCATGAAATCATTACATTAAGAATGATATCTTATTTTTTATTATTATATTCACCTAAAATTACAAATTCATTTCCATTGAAAAATGGAAAAAATACGAACAAAAAAGAGATTTGAAGAGAACAAAAAGCATTCTGAATGTATTCGATGTATAGTGTTTCCCTGTAGAACTATAATATATTTATCAACAAATTTAAGAGGACATTGGAAGGAAAAGAACTTTACAGAAAAATATATTCGTCTTCTTCATTATCTCTGCCCGTTTTCCTTTCTCCACTAGCATCACCAACGTTTACTTGGAGTTCGTCATCACTATCATCATAATCATCTTCAACTAACAGAGACATATGTGCATTATAGTCTGGTTTGGTATCCATAATTGAAAAGAGGTTGTAATAATCAGGTTTTGAGCATGAGGCAATGTTATTTGATTGTGACGGACTCAGTGATTGCACTAAATTTTCAAAATCCTCTCGATCTCGACAATAAAAAGCCAAGGCTAAGCTTGGATCAATATTCTTTATACTCATACACACTGGTTTTGAGCTATGCGTGTTGTTGGGATTAAAATAGCTTGATGGATGTAGGGATGACATGGTTTTATCTGACATTACAATCTTCTTCCTTTGATGATCTTTCAAATTTGATTGTTTATTCTTGCAAGATTGAAGAGATGGAGTTGCTTGCACAGTATGAGGATCCAGTCCAAATAATTTGTATTCCTTGTCATCATTACCTTTTCTATTCATATCATTTTGGCCAGTACGAACAGATCCATAATACCAAATGGCATGACGAGGACTACCGCCTAACATGCCAACAGACTGAGGGAGAGAAAACACATCCGCTAATGCTTCTGAATAATCAGTGTTGAATTTTTGAAGACCCAGTCGTAGTGGGATTAAAAGCAAGAGTGCTGAATCCCATTGTAAAGAAGGATTTGATGGAGCCATTTTCTTTTCTTTTTTTGCTAGCTTTGGGAAAGAAGGAGCTTCCAATGGATGCAATAGGATGGGAGTGTGATGCCTAGGTGGCGGTTCAGATGAGGTTGGTGGAGTCGAGATTAAACCTTCTTGGGTCATAAATTCTTCCACAGAATCTTTGTACATACATCCTTCTTGCACAACCATAATTTTGAAAGCATCCTGACTACGATTAAATTCTTTGCTTGACCTGAGTTTATTATGATTATCATCATAAAATTGGCCTTGTTGTTTTTGATAAATTAACATTAAGTCCCTCAGCACATGAGCAGCAGTGCCAGGCCCATACCATTCACCAGGAAGCTTATCATATCGCAAACCGGTAGCAACCATATTTGGAAGTGAAAATGGAAAACTTGGACCAGGGTAATCAGCGAATGCGTTTGCTATGAAAGTTGTAAACGAATCATGCTTTGGCATTTGGTCGTGTACATGAATATTTTTAGGATTCTTTTTGATAGAGGAAGGGCGCCACATTCTTCCCATATAATGTAGTCGTAGAGCTTGTGCTAAAAGCATCTGACTTGCTCGAAGCATACACCCCCATCCAGCATCTGATGTCAATTTGTAGGGCATTAATTCAGGGAAATCCCGTCTATAGGTGAACCAAAACAGTGAGCCCTGATCTAGCTGAAAGGAGGAGTTATAAGTGCTATTGTACTGTTTCCCTAAAAGATTTATTGGTTGTTGTTGATTTTTCTGGAGGGGTTTGGAGATCGTGCCGTCTGTCATCTTAGATAGTGATGAAGATTGAGGTGAATGAGCGCTATCAATGACGTTTTGAAAAGAGGAAGAGGAGTGTGTAGAAGAATCTGAATCGTCACCTGAATACAAAGAGTCAATGGATAAAATAGATTCCGAAGGATTTATAGGCCTCTTTCTATCCGTTTCCACATTCGTTTCCACGAAGCCAAAATCAGTTAGCTCTTGACCACAGAATGTTCCATCTTCAGAATGTTCGGATTGGTAAAGAACATCGTTGTTTTTATCTCGTATGCTGGTTATTGTATTTAGAGGCTCCGAATCGTCCATAACCAGTGCGAGTGCTTTATCTTTGCAGAACATCCGCGAGCGGGGACAGGAACAGAACAAAGCTGAGCAAAAGCTATCACAGCTGTAATAAATTGAAATGAATTGTCGGTTTCGAATTTGATTCGACTGCGAAAAAAACCGTGTCTCCGAGATTTTCAAAAGCAGTTTTGATCACGAATGATTGAGATTTTGAAGGTATGTGAACGGAGGTTATCCCCGTAGTTTTGCTTTCAGAGAAAATAGAATACTTCCGATTTCTGTTTGTATCGTATGCAAGAGTAAATCTTGGTGTTAATCGTAATTAATAAGAATTATAGTAGGTGTTGTGAGTTGGGTCTTTCAAAAGGGCGCTTTCTATATATTTTTTATTTGTCGAAATAACCGATTTTCCAATGTAATAATAAAAAACCGTAATACCGTACCTCTAATTATTTAATTCTTTTTGTTAAGTATTGCGCGCTGTAGTACTATCTAAATAGGAAAAAAACGTCTATTTTTTGAACGAAAACCTGGGTACATTTTGATCGCTGTGTTTGGTTTCATTGTACCCTATTTTCATGTACCCAATGCAGCTGACATCATGTCAACAATCTGCCCCCAACCTTCATCAAATCAATTTGTGATCCATCATCCCGCCAATAGATGTGCTCACCAAAAATCGAACTTTAAAAATTAAACAGAGATCCAACATAGAAAAGAATTCAGAAATAAACTGAGCATAACAATGCCTCGTGAAATTATAACTCTCCAAGTAGGTCAATGCGGTAATCAGATCGGTGGTGAATTTTGGAAGCAATTATGTCTCGAACATGGCATTTCTCCAAACGGTATCCTTAGCAACCCAGCAGGATCTTCACCTATGGCATCCTCAGGAGAAGATACATCCAAAAACATGCACATACCATATCCAATCGCTGATGTTGACGATCGCAAAGATGTATTCTTTTATCAAGCCGATGATGAGCACTACATACCACGCGCATTAATGATAGATTTGGAACCAAGAGTTGTGAACAAACTAAGCCATGGAACATACAGAGATCTTTTCAATCCAGAAAATTTTTTTATTGCACAAGACGGAGGTGGCGCAGGAAATAATTGGGCAAGTGGATTTAGACAGGGTGAGGAACATGCGGAACAAGTTTTAGATATGATTGATCGAGAGAGTGATAATTCGGATTCGTTGGAAGGCTTTGTTTTGTGTCATTCTATTGCAGGTGAGAAATATTATTTTATGAATGATTTTAGTAAGATACAGGACACACATCTCGTACCCTTACAAATTATGATTACAATGTCAAAATATTGCAGGTGGGACAGGATCTGGGATGGGAAGTTATTTATTAGAAAGATTAAAAGATCACTTCCCCAAAAAACTCGTTCAAACATATTCAGTTTTTCCCAATTGGGATCAAAATCAATCTGACGTTGTTGTTCAACCGTATAATTCTGTATTGACATTGAAACGACTTACTTTGAATGCTGATTGCGTCGTAGTTTTAGACAATACTGCATTAAATCGAATTGCTGTGGATAGACTTAGACTGGAAAATCCAACAGTGGATCAACTCAACTCTATTGTAGCTACAATAATGGCGGCATCAACAACTACTCTTCGATACCCAGGCTATATGAATAATGATTTGATTGGTCTATTAGCCAGTTTAATTCCAACTCCTCGATGTCATTTTCTTATGACAGGATATACTCCATTAGTTCTTGGTGATGCATTGCAAGCCACCAACGTACGAAAAACTACTGTTTTGGATGTAATGAGACGTTTAACCCAGACGAAAAATATAATGGTAAGTGCAAATACTAGAAGAGGGTGCTACATATCAATACTCAACATTATTCAAGGGAGTGATGATGGAGGAGTTGATCCAACACAAGGTAAGATATTTTATGCTTTACTTGAAACAAAAATTCATAGCGCAAAGATGGAAATATACATATTTCATTCGATGATGTCCTTTATTAACCAATCTTGCTATTTAAACTGGTTCATAAGTTCATAAAGCTCTCCAGAGAATCCGGGAACGAAAGTTAGTCAATTTCATACCATGGGGACCAGCTTCAATTCAAGTTGCATTAGCTCGTAAGAGTCCTTTTGTTCAAACAACACATAAAGTATCTGGATTTATGTTAGCAAATCATACCAGTATGGCAGAGCTCTTTGATCGCCTTCTAAATCAATATGATCGTATTCGGAAAAGGAATGCTTTTCTGGACAACTATAGAAAGGAGCCTATGTTTGTAGATAATTTAGATGAGTTTGATTCTGCAAGAGAAGTAGTTCAAAGTTTAGTTGATGAATACAGAGCCTGCGAAAGGCCAGACTATGTTGATTTTGGAACTGAAACAGGGGAAGATGAATGAAAACTGAATTTAACTATGTCATGAGCCAATCTTATTCAATCAACCAAACCATGAAAATGGCCAAACTATAATGATGATGAGATAGAATACCTAAAACATGTACATTTTAGTGGAAAATTGCAGAAGTTGAACATTTGGTCAATATGCACTTTTTTTATATCTTTTGCAAATGTAGCAAAAAAGTTACTTATGATGATAATCTAAATTATTCATTTTTTCTTTTCTTTATGAGGATTTATGATTATTTCAAAAGCGTATTTCGTCAATCCATATCAATTAAGTCAATTTCTTTGCTTGGAAATTAGGTTATCTTACTCGTAAATCAAACCTGAGAGATACTCTTTTAAATTTGCTTAAATTTGCAATTTCTGCGCTTCAGTTTCTAACCACTTTTAATCAACCATTTGCCATATCCTTAGTACATCCTGTTTCAATCTTTTCCTTATTAAGCTCACTAAAATAACCATGCTTTCTTTTACACATGGCGAGCTCAAGTTGCATTTCTGGATCCCACTCTTCCGATGGACTGTTCTGATGTAGCGCAAATGCATGATTCCAAAAGATTTCACCTGCTCCTTTTTTATATACATAATTGTGGTCCACTCCCAAACCAGACATTGTGTCGTTGCCACTTTTTGAAAATATGATGGGCTGATCATCAGGCACTTTATCTAAATCCAAACCATAATTCCCATTCACATGACCATTTCGTATAAAATAATCTTTAAAACCTAACCATGGTCCTGTAGATGAATAATCTATCAACCCTGTGCTTTTATCACATTTTATGATACTTCGTGGAAGATTTTCGTTCGGGAAATATTCCATATGTGTTTTCATTAGAGCATACCATATGCCTGGTTGATCACTATGTTTCCAGTCATATTCTCTGTTTTTCGAAGCAAAGTTTCAATTTGGGCAAATGCCCATAGCAAAGTCTCTCCAATTTTCCATTACTCTCCTACCAAACGGAGAGTTTTTGATTAGAATCGCAAATGCAGAAAAAGCCTCTATAGAATTTGCTGCACGATCTGTAGGGAGAATGACGTGAACATTTTTCTTCCCATGTAGATCCAGCTCTCGAATGAATGATTCAATCGGTCTTGAAAAGTCCTTGAATATGTAATCCATGTCCGCATATAATACCCAATCATTGTGAGGTAATGCTGCTTGTATGTGAGGTACTCTTTCCCAGGTTCCAAATCTCAACCACCACTTTTTTTTTAGATCATATTTGATTGGATTGGTTTTTGATTGTACTATTTCATGCATGATTGCTTCGGTAGATAGCTCACGAGTTTGGTTCAAGATACAGTTGTAATTCCAAAGGTGACAGTAACATTGTTTGTTCGTGATATGATCAAGAACAATATTAAGTTTTTGTTCTTTGCTTTTGACATCATGGCCAATCGCTTTGAGAATCTTGATTTCCTCTTCTTTTTTGTCCCACATATCAGTTTCTATATAGCTTGAAACTATTCCAATCTTGAAAGATTTTTTTTCCTCACATTTTATTGAAGATCTTTCTCCTTGTATTATTTTCGATAATGAATCTGAATGCAGCTGGATCGATTTGACAGTGTAATACCCAAAAGCAAGCAGAGGCAACGCTTTGATCACATATGCTGTCTTGGCAAATCTCATTGTTAAATAATACTACTAATATTTATGATAATAAAAGACACTGATACTTCACTGGGCTTCCGTTTAAAGAGATATTCTATTATTTTTCTTCTTTACTAGTACGCTGTATTTCATCTTGTTCGTGCCATGCTGTCCTTTTTACTTTGCTATTCTCTTTTGCATTGATGTGAGTTCGCACAATTTCTTCGTATCTTTAATAATTGCTGTTGTCTGCTGAAACATTAAACAAACAAACATATTGCTATAGGATATGAAAATTAACTACATATATGTACGTAACAATATATCAGAACATTACGTGTCCAAAAAGTTGAATCTCTCTCTAGCTCAACTTTGCAAACAAGAATAAAAACGCGTCATTATTATCAATGTTTTTATTTCTGCTGACATCAAATTTTACTCTTAAAAATCCAACCAAGAAAAATGAAATGGCGTGCTGATTATTTTGAAGCCTTCGGAAATAATAAAGTCACTTCACGTAATTTTTGATCTCATGATGAATATGGCTGAGGATGTTTACGTGATGATTCTTATCTACACAAACAAGTTTTTTCGTGGAATGAAATTGCCATACCTTGTGCAAATTTTCCCAGCATTTTGTGACAAGAATTATGATATTACTGACCAGAACTTTCAATATTGATCGAAATTTCATAATATCCGAGTAAAATGAGTTTTAGACTTTCTGTGCGCCTAAAGCTATTGAACTCTTTCAGAATAATGTGGCGTCACTTTTTCTTTTTTGTGACATAAGTCCTAGAAAGAAGCTACAACATGGGTGATGCTTCTTTTCCTTACGTTTACATAAAGCAAGGTGCAATATAGTACACAAGATTGTTATTGCTTGACAAAGTTGCAATGGGTGTCTGAAATATCACAAGCATTTACAAATAGTCAACACTAGAAAAATTGAGCACTACAGATGTTAATTTAACCCACAACGTCCATAATCTTATCCCATGCCTTTGTGTGAAAGCATAATTGTTGTGCACTAATTTTGAGTGCCATTCCATTTATGAAAGAAAGCCCTTTTACCTATTAAATTATTCACATGTTCTCTGCAATAAAAACAAAGGTTAAACGGGTTCTCCAATACATGTTTCAATGTATCAAAATGTTGCTTCACTGAAGACGTGCTGAAATTGTGACAATATTTCTTTCATTATAAACATGCAAGTGTGTTCAATATTGTTCCTTTGAGTGGTTCAATCTGTAGAAATGATGATAACGATTAATGAAGCACGGCTATGGCACCACTAGAGACAAATATATTATAAATCTATTCTTTTTCTCAAATCACATTGGTTCAAGTATTTTCTTTTCTTCGGCTATACCACTGCCATCTTCCTTCTCTAGCAGAGGCATGACTGCGTTAACTTTATCTTCTAGTGCTGATGTTCCTGCTTCCGGTTCAACTGCACATTGCACACCAACCTTTGATCGAAGAGCAAAAATTGTTTGAGATGTTTGTTAATTGATTGGTTCGAATTGTTAAAAATACTTACATAATTAACAATGTTATTGTCAGCATCACGAAGTGCGGCCACAAAAAATTGGTTCCAAAATGGTGTTCCATCTGCTTTATAGTTCAATAGACATGCTGTTGCATCAGTTCCATTCGCAATAGCTGTACGAACCACATCCAAGGACTGTTGGTTCGTATCAGGTCCCTGTAAAAATCTACAATTCCTTCCCAGTACTTGCTCCCTTGTGTAACCGGTTAGTTTATAAAATCCTTCACTAGCAAACACAATGGGATTGTCGGGTAATCTAGGATCTGAGAGAACAAAATTTTGTTGACCAGTACTTAGGCTTTCAATGAGAGAGAAGTCAGACTTAACTAATTCTACATCTTTGCTATCTTTTTTATCGTTCCTATCTGAGAAGAGAGGAGAGGATTTGCAACAGTCAGAAATAATCCTTTGTGCGTCTTGAGGAATATTCTCGTACACAAACATCCTTAAACTGGAATTTTCTTTTTGAAGTGCTCTGACTTGTTCTTGAAGTGATTCTAATAAGAATTTTTTCCTTACGCGGCTGCGTTTAGCGTGTTCTCTATTTCTCTGTCTTCTTTCTGCTATGACTTGTTCAGAAAGACCGCCTCTGCCATTTTCCACACCTAATATGCCTGCTGATGACCACACTCCCCAATGCGATGGCTGAGCTGCATTTGGTGCAGGAGCAGTTTTGCTATCTTGATGAGATGGATGGACAGCCCCAGTTTGTCCTCCAATTCGTATACCGATTCCAACTGGCAAGGAAATATTTCCACTTGCATCAGGAACGGTAGAACCAGAGTTGGTAACGTTTTCAGAAGACTGTGCCGGTTTTCGTAGCTCGACTGTATTTTTAGCTCCTCGATTTGGTAAAGCCAACTGACCTCCTACCATAGAAAAACCCAGCCTTCCCGAAATACCTGATCCGGTGGAGTTATTTTGACCCAAGTTTACATTATTTACCATAGCTTGCTGATTTTGCGACTGAATATTGGAGTGCATCATCGTGTTTTGTTGATTATTGGAGTCATGTTTCACTTTTTTCGCTACATGACCATATACTTGAACCTGCTGTGTCGGCTGAACGGTGGCCTGCAAATTTGTCAATCCGTTCGTGTGGAAGGCTGTTTGAATACCTCTGCGCGTTGGAAGAGCAATATTCGAAGCACCTGATTGTTGCTGGTGAGAGACTAAGGAACCTAGTGATTGATTAGGATTCGTCAAAGTAGGAACAAATGCTTGAGGGATAGCATCTGGCACTGGAGCTAGAAGTGGATTTGCAACACCTTGAACAGAGCCTTGAAGTGTAGCTAAGTGATTGTAGGCATTTTGATGAGATGAATCTTTCTCATTGACAAGGTAGTCCGCAAAGAGATCCCCAATGTCGATATCAGTGGTGTGATGCTGATGTGAACAAAAACAAAGTAAAAATCAATAACAAGCTTCCGAGCTATAAACTCTTTATTTTTACTAGATAGTAGATACTTACTTGGCCGCTACTTTGTGAAACACCAGTGAACATTGGCATTGTAACACCGCTATTGAGAAACGCTAGTAATTTCCATTTTCGCAAGACAAAAGTAAGACACAAGTAAGGAGAAGTAAGACTACAAATGATGTGGACAACTTACCATTTTGCTGCCCCGCCATCTTAAACCACAAAGACTATACACTTAAAGAATTTAATTTCTCCAATCTGAATTACTCAAAATAACGAAGATTATTCTCTGGATTGGTACAAAACAGAGTTGAATATGAAATAAGCTAGAACAATCACAAAAGTCAGTTCGATGCCTACAGATGATATCAGGGTTGGCTTTAGGTCGTGTTCTGAGCAGCCAATAGGCTCAAGGTAGAGGAGACGTATTGTTTTCTTGAAAAAAAAGAAATTTTTCGGAAAAAACAGTTGTCAAAGGCTTCTCTTCTTATATAAAGGACGAAATTAAAAAGCGTTACCGAAATCTACATAAAAGAAAATGGAAAACGTGATCTTTCCCATGTTGCAGTTTGAAGATTATCTTCTTTTGTTCGGGATGATGTCATCACAAAAACTTTTAAAGACTCTATCAACAAAGCTAAATAAATGAAAGCAATTAGACTTTTCAATTTTTCTCGTCATCTATACTGTCATATACGGATCATTGTACATATGTTTTGTTATTGTTTAGATAAAGAGCACGCTATTCAGATTCAAGCATTCTTATTTTATTCGTAGAATCACTACATTTTCTACATAAGATTGTTTAACATACGAATTTTGGTACAAAGTCTCCTCCAACTTCTGTTCCAGTAAGTAGAAATATAATTTCAGGTTCTGACGTGTCAAAATCAAAGCCATCAATTAAAAAATTCTTCATAATGAATGTACATATGGAATAAAATCCCATCTGTGATGTACGTTTGTTTGATTCAACTACAAAGATGATCATTTATTCGGCATTTGCAACGTCATATAGAATTCTTCGATTTTATTGAAGAAATGTGCAACACAAAAAAATGTCCACGTGTAAGAACTTTTCTACCTTCCATCTGGTGGCAGGATAATAAAATATTCTCTGCTGGAAAGCGAATTCGTTTTGTTGAACTAATTAATGCATGAAAAGTAGGACTTGTCTCACGGACAAATAAGAGTTAATTAGTTATCCAGCTTCATTCTGCCAATATTTTAATTTTTATCAATTTTTATCAAACGAAGGTTTTGAAGTGCAATAAACGAATTTTCTTGTTTGATTAAATCCCTTCAAGTGTCTTGAAATCATAAGTCAGCAGTATATCAAACAAATTTGCATATTGTCGAATATTATCTCTAGATAAAAACAGGTGTGCTGATTATTTGAGCGATGCAGTGCACATTCTCTTTGTAAAATGCTATATTTCGTCCTAGCAACAGAGTGAAAGAGGGTACATTTAAATTTGTGCATGCATTTTTAGAGTTTCATGTCATGATACAAATATTGCGCATCCATTGGTTTCAACAATCAAATTTGGAAAAGTTACGATGTTAATTATCATGCAAGTTGGATCGCTTTCATCATCGAAATTTCTGCGGCGCAAGAGAAGAAAATACTCGAACTTTTGTCTATTTTCGCATTAGAAAATTTTGTTTATGAATGTTAATCTTCTCTCTTGAAACGCAGCAACGAAAAATATTCTGAGGTCTCAACCTTTGAAGATAAAGAAAACATCGAGAATTATACGGAAAGTTTATAAAATATATGATATCCTGGGCTTTTATAATACGTTGCCTTACAAGTCTAAAATGTGATGGTACAGCAGTTATTCATCAATGGAACGCTTGTTCTGGAGAGAAAAATGAGTAATCTTTGTTCGAAATTATTCTGTGAAATTTGGTAAAGCTTATTTTGTTATGTAGGGTAAGGTATCCAAAAACAAATTCTAAAATCATCATGTGATAATTGTGACGTTATTTTACAAAGCAGTTTGTGTATGCTTTTTATTATGCTTCTTGGAAAAAGATACTTTGTTCCCTCGCTATTTCTTAATTATTGAAATTTTCAATGGCGATACTTGCTATATAAAATTAATGAGTCTTGACTTATTTAGCCACACAAAGTGCAAATGAGGATAATGATTGATAAAAAATAGAAAATCAATTGGCGCGATCGAAAAGCTACTTACGAATTATGTACATAAACTCATACGTCTTTTCTTTCACGGTTTCGCGAACAGAATCTGAAAAATCAGCAGTCAAAGTATCGAACATTGTGAAAGATTGTAGGCATCCAATAAATGTGAAATAATGAGATACGATCTAGCTTTCTTCCTTTGTTGTTGCAAATCCTTTTTAGGATCAGCTACTTCAGATAATAGTCAAGATGATTTTTATGAGGTTCTTGGAATCAGCACAGATGCTACTCCAGAAGAAATTAAACGTGCTTACAAGCGACAGAGCTTGCAAATGCATCCAGATAAGCTTGCTCAGAGAGGGCAACAAATAACGGAAGCAGATCAAGCTAAGTTCCAAAGAATGAAAGAAGCCTACGAGGTAAGATATCTTTTAAAAACGGTTAAGAATTGCACAACATAAGTCCCGTGGAAAGATCACAGTCCTAGTTTAGGTTATTCTTCTGAAATCTCACACATAGCATTTCTTTTCCTGTTCATTGACCATAGGTATTATCTGACCCTCATAAACGAGAAACTTATAACGCAATAGGAGAGAGAGGAATGAAATGGGTTGAAGAACCGTTTAGTCTAGACCCTCAGGAAATGGCTCGAAACTTTGCAAATTCCTCAACCCTTGATAGATCCAAAATTTTTGCCATTTTTGTGTGCATTGCCATAGTTATTTTTATACTCCCTATACTGATATGCTTACAAGTTGATGGAATATTTGGTTTGGTACCATGGACATCAGTTTTGACGCCTTTGTGGATAGCAGATGCGATTGTTTTAATATATCATGTGCGAATAATCTCACTAGGTCCCTCAATTAGACCAGATAGTATTCCGGAGGAAGACTGGGAAGATCCGTTGCCAATGTCAAAACGTTTTTTTACTTTTCTTCGTTTCCTTCTTCTACTTGCTTTCCAAATCCTCGCAGTGGGAAACCTTGACAAGTATTTTGACTTGCCATGGTCGCAGGTTTTCGTGCCTATTTATTTGTGGGAAGTTACCACTCTCTATAATAAGATACCTATTGCAAGAATGAGAATTGTAACTGTTGAAGATCTTGAAGCTGCCCTTGGAAAGCCATACGGAGATTTTACACCGGCAGAAAAGGAACTCATTTATAGACGTTATTCGGTGGTGCCATCATTAGAAAGTCCAGAATTTGAAGCTGCACACAAAGTCAAAAGTCGTGCTAGACAGGATATCATAAAGGTTGTTTTTCGTCTTATTTTTCAAGTTATTCTCATTTATCAGCTTGATAATGATTTAGGCTGGAATTGGTGGTTGATATTTACCCCTTTTTGGATAATGTCTTTATGTATTTGTTGTGGGAGCTACCAGAGTTTTGCCGAAGTTCAAGGATCACTGGCAGAAATGGATCCATCTCTGTTTAATGGTGACGAAGAAAATTTGGAAGCTGGTGGTTCAGGTTATGGAGCAATGGATGGTAAAGGCAATGTATCTGAAGAGAAAAAAGAAGAATTGAAGGCGCAACTAGTGCAAAGTGGTTACAGAATGGTGACATCATGCTGTACGCAAGCATTTTTTCTTCTAATAGTCGGTCTTCTTGTTGGAAAAGTGCAAGGAGCGGAATATTCTTCAATATGGATAATATCTCCTTTACTTATTATCGTAAGTCCTAGTATTTGTGCTTCTTTATCTCCTTTCTACATTTACATGTGGTTAAAGTTTTACCTATCTTAATTACAGGCATCCGTGATACTGCTATGCTTGGGTTGCACCATATTTTGCATCACTGATGTTTCCACAGAGGATGATTTCAATGCACAGAATAAAGATGAAAACATGCAAGAATCTAACGGAACAGTTTATGCACCACCTCCTGTTGGTACTGGAAAAGAAAGTCACAAGGCAGCATGGGATCCTGAGAAAGGTGCAACTATGGATGTTAAAAATTCTGATGGAACTGACCAATCCGAACCAATTGCCGTTCTCACAACAGACACTCAAAATAATATAATACCATCAATATCAGACGCAAATAACGCCGATAATCCTCCTGTCGACCTTCTGGACACTGAAATTCCAGAAATCCCTACAAAATCCACCAATGTTGAAAGTTCGATTGACGAATTGGATTGATTTTCTCTACATGTGAACACAGCAATCTCGCTCATTTGTGAAAGAAGTTTGTAATAATACTCACATCTTTTCTTAAGAACCAATGTGAATAAAATTTGAAAGAGTCCTTAACCACTAGGTTCCTGACTCTTTTTTTGTTCCAATGAAAAATGTTTTGGGGATTTACAAAATCTAAATGGAAGTTATAAATATCACAGATTTGTTTCGGAGTGTACACTAACTCATGCTATAAATCATCATGGTTTATCCCCAGGCAAAGAAGTTGATTTCAAGTAGAAATATATGTTGTCCATAGGCTGTTCGAGCAAAGTGGTTCCTATGCCTTTATACATTTTCAGCAAACAAATCTTATTTGTCAGAAAATATATTACGTTGAAGTTTATATGGTACTTATTTAAAAAAAAGAAATGAAGTCAAAGAATCTTAGTTATGCCATAGTTTATATTCATTTGATCCAAACAATCAACTTCTTTAGTGTTTTCAAATATTATTCCTTTGCTTCTTTCCTTTCTTTTGTGATCATATGCTTAAGATAAAATTCACCTGCTTTGTAACTCGATCGAACCATTGGACCACTGGCAACATATTTGAATCCCATCTTTTCCCCAACTTTTCTGAAGTAATCGAATTTTTCAGGTGTTACGTATTCCACGACTGATAAGTGATGTTCCGTTGGTCTTAGATATTGCCCAAATGTCACAACATCAACATCAATGGTCCGTAGATCCTTTTACATAAGTTTTAGATGAAACGTGCAATTTCAGTATACCTGAGAAAAATGAAATATGGAGTACAGATCAGTATGACAGTACTTACCTTCATTGTTTGAATCACCTCTTCGTCGGTTTCACCCAAACCAAGCATTATACTAGTTTTTGTATATAATCCTGGTTGTGATTTCTTGGCGTGTTCCAAGGTACTCAAAGATTGTTTATAACCTGCTCTAGGATCTCTCACAAATTTTTGTAATCGTTCGACCGTTTCAACATTGTGGGCATAGACATCCAACCCGGATTTTGCTAATACTTCTACAGAATCTAAATTGCCCTGAAAGTCAGATACGAGGCATTCTACCAATAGACTTGGTTTCTTAACCTTTAGCAATTCAACTGTGTTTCCGAAATGAGATGCTCCTCCATCCTCGATATCATCCCGATCAACAGAAGTCAAGACTATGTAATCTACTCCCCAATTGTAAACAGCTTCAGCAGTCTTTATTTTGGAAAGATGTTCATCTTAAGATTCTGATTTTTTATGAAAAAGAAATATCCTCAAAACGACAACAGAAAACACTAACCTTAAATGGTTCAAAAGGATCCGGGGAAGGAGGGGCTGCATCTGTCTTGACAGCACAAAACATACATCCACGAGTGCATGTATCGCCCAAAAGCATAATTGTTCCAGTACCACCATTCCAGCATTCGCCAATATTTGGACATTGAGCTTCTTCGCAAACTGTGTGTAAATCAAGGTTCGATAGGGAGTCTTTGACTTTTGCATAACGGGATTGATCAGCTTTGAGTTGAGAGTTCATTGTGTTTATTATGTATGAAAGGATGTATATATAGATATAATAACGAAAAAAGTAAAATGATCAAAGGATGAGGATTTAAAGCATCAACTTTAACAGTATTGCGAAAATGTTTGAATGACTTACATTGCGAGGGTGCTGGTACACGAAACCATGAGGGGCGTCCGAGAGGCATTTCTGCTCCAACCTATTCAGCCGATAAAAAAGAAAAAGTATCAAAAATTGTTAATATGCGTAAAGCAGTTTCAGGAAAGTAATCAGATCTTAGGTCCATATCAATATCTATGTGCATCTATGATACCTCCCATAAAGGCACTTGAAATGCAAATCGATAAATGTCAACATACCTTTGGTCGAACCAAATCATCCTCTTCCTCCAAATTCTCATCAATATTTTCATCGTTGCTTTCTATTAGTATTTCATTCATCTTTTTTGATGATTTGGGCATTGGTAAACCACCACCACCTGTAGATCCATCTCCTCTGGCTATAGAATATGGAATTTTCGTCTCTTTCGAAGATGTTTGTGTGGCTTCTTCATCTTGGGAAGTGGAGACATGAAGAACTGTCAGAGTGGATTTGTTCTCATTTGTGTCTTTGCAGGCGATCAAGGGTGATCGAGTTGTAAAAGCAAGTTTATTGAGGAAAGTAGAGCTTTGGAGGGGTGATGGAAGTAACTCAAAAGCTGTCGCGTTGGCTATGAAGAAAGAGAAGATGAAAGCTCTCCAAGGACATGGAGGTTTTGTTCTTGAAAAGGAAAGTTGATGGTTCATTTGAGACGAAAAGAAATTTGTAAATATTTGTACGTCTTCTTGAAAGGGAGTGCAACCGTATTCGGATAGGTTACTTGAGCAGTCTGCTTGTGACTTCGAAGTAACTTATTTTTGCACCAATTAGCGAGATGAGAATAGCAGCAAGTAAGTGCGTATTGACCTTTTCTTCAAGATTGTTTGATTTGAGAAGTTGTGTCATTTTATTTTGTTACGTCATAATTAGAGCCATAAAATATTCCTTTCTACGCATGATCTACAGGCTATATCAATATAATCATCATTTGTCGTATGTAGGAAATTCTTGTATAGATCAGATTATATGCACCATAAAAGACATTTTGGCTCATTTTTACTTAGCAAATTTTGAATGACCTCTCAATATTATTAATCTAAGTAAGGGTCATTTCCAAAAAAATTGAATTGTCAATATATTT
>Ga0209092_10002051_pt1 | contig 18909 bp, 14 predicted proteins | sample FraStrMetagenome_FD_187446 | JGI IMG/M metagenome (GOLD analysis project Ga0209092, IMG submission 187446) | Marine eukaryotic phytoplankton communities from Arctic Ocean - Fram Strait ARC3M Metagenome (SPAdes) (version 2) | ecosystem: Environmental > Aquatic > Marine > Oceanic | place: Fram...
TATTTTCAAAAGCGACAAACTATTCAAATTTTAGCTCCTGAAGATATTATGATGAATAGGGCATAATAATTAATAAACATAATCTAAGTAAGAATAATTTTCTGATATAAGCAGAGTTCAGTATTGAACAAGTTAATAATACCTAGAGTTGGTTTGTTTTAAGATATTTTTTAACTCTCTCTAGAGGGTTCCAAACTATTCAACTATATGATTGAAGGAAAGATAACGCATTAATTTCTTTCGGCGGAATACTGACGAAGTAGGCTATACGATCGCTTCGTCAGAAACTCATATCTCCCACGTAAACTTCGCTGATCCTACGTAGTACCTTCGAAATAATCTACTTAATATTATTATTATTAAATAAATCAAAATAAAATGAAAGAAAATTACTGAGTGACATCATTTATGATGATTCTCACAAAATTCAGGCATCATGGTGCAGGTGACTAAGAGGTCAAAAGTTACATAATTCAAGCTGCGCGTACACCTTGCGCTTATGCTACCACTCTTGCTCACAAATTCATAGATTTTGGATTGAAAGCTTGAAAAATGAAATGCCCATATTACAACAATTCCTCAACATACTAGTATAAAAAATCATTGAAGAGGGGAATCGAATATGTTCTATGTTTCTTAATCAATGTTAAAATTGTACTTTCAGGATTCCTTCACATCCCCGTTTCTCAAGTAGGATTAAAATTGTATCGTACGACTACTTTCAACTAAGCGATGTTCAAGCCAACTACAAAAATGATCAAAAAACTATAACTATTAATTTAAATAATATTGAATCTGCTTCCTTGGATCATAAATAACAGGATTCCATAAATATTCTACTAAATCCCTTTCCACAAGATACAAATGCCCATCAAAGAAACGCATGGAGTAGTGCTTCTTCATTCTCTAAGTGGGATATCCTTTTCAATCAACATGAACACATAATAAGAGCTATTAAGCTAAAAGAAATATCGCAGTTGCTATCTTGGGTGGAAAACAGGCTATTGCGAAGTTCAATACACTTTCCTATGAAACAACATGTTTATGACTACGCAGACGGCACATCCGATGGAGGAAATAGTAATTCAGGTTTTAGTTGTGACCGCGATGTCCATGAAAATTACTTCCAGGTTTCCTATGGGCTGCTTGCTCTGCCATAGTAACTCTTTCTCGTATCGCCTCTTGGTCAAATCCTTCGTCATAAAGATTTCTTTTAAAATCGTCACATAAAATTTCGAGACCATCTCCTAACAGTTTAAATTGCTCAGAAGCCTTGTCACGATCAGCATCTGTATACTGGTTACCACAAAATCGATCTGGATGTAATTCCATAGCTTTGACCTTATATTGTTTCTTTATTTCCATTTCAGATGCAATTGATGAGATACCAAATAACTTATAAAAATCAGGTCGTTTTAAACGACGAATTTGGAAATTTGTATCTTCACTAGCTTTTCGAATTTTATCATTTCCTGATCCCCATTTACCCATCAAATCATCAAGTTCTTCTTTTGCTTCTTCGTGTCGACCAAGGCCATGATATGCTTTAGTTTTTACTAACCATGCTGTTACGTGATCTTCCCTAGAATAAATAGCATTTGAAGCATCTTGCAAAGCAATATTGTAGTTTTTTAGACGTAAGTGTACTTCGCCTCTTTCTGCATGGAGAATGCTATATAAAGGGGCTTTTGTTGGGAGTGGATCACTTTCCTTAAGAGCATTTGTAAATTGTATCACAGCATCATCAAATTTGCGATGAAAGAAAGATTTTCGACCCTCCTTCATGAATTTATCAACTTTTCGACATTTTCTCAGAGTGATCTTAGCTTCTTCATTGTCTGGATCCAATCGAAGTGCCTGGCGTAATAGTTTACAACTACTTTCTAAATCGTCTCCACTTAAAAACATACCGAGCCCCCTTACTTCATAGCCCTCAGCATTTTGCGTGTCTGATCGAATTACTTGCAAACTCAAACGCATAGCTTGATCAATAAGACCTAATTTCAAATCGGCTCGTACAGCTGATAAAATAACCACTTTGGCTTTAGTTAGACGAAGCAAGCTTCCAAAGGTGGCACTTGCTGAAGCATATTCACAGTTTTCATAATGTTGTCTTCCAGCCTCAAATTGTGAGTTGATATATTGAGTGTGCAATAATTGTTTTTTCAAGATTGTCGACGTCGGATTATATTTATGAAATGCTTCATGTAGACTTTGGTACGCCTTGGCAAAATTTCCACATTCGATTTGAGCTTTGGACATTCGAACATATGCCTAGAGTTTTAAAGGGACGATACCGAGAGTAATTCAGCTTACAAAAAATTTTAGAAGTCTAAGCTCTCCTTTCAAAATAGAAAACATACCTTAACATACTTTTTGTCCAATTTCACACATGATTCTGAATCCTTAATGCATGAAACGAACTCCTTAAGTTGTAAATGAGCAGCCGCTCTATTAGCAAAGAGTGAAGCTAACATTTGATTTTCTTCATCTGAGAGCGTGTCGGAAGAAAATAAATCATTCTTTCCCGTAACAACAGAGATTGATTTCGAATAAAGATCTCTCGCTTCCATGAAATTTGCATCTGCAAATTTGCTATTAGCCTGAAGTTTAAACGATTCTGTTAATTCAAGTCTATGATTTGTCTCATCAATATTTTTCATGGATAAGTTCAAGTTTACGTGACTGTTTGATTTTGCGATTTCGTCCTCATTATGAGTTTCAGAATTTTCTATTCCATCTTTTGGTTTTGGTCGTTTCAAAGGTGGCCTCCCTGAAAAGTTTGAAGAATATTCTCGATTTTTATTATCTTTTCCCCAGGCCTGATGAGCATTCTCACTTAGGAGATGTTCCGTGAGGTCTTCATAGTCCCCTTTCCATGTGCATCCATGCTTTTCTAAAAACGGACATGCTACTTGAATTCTTCTCAAGACTCTGTAAGCAAGAGGCTGAGCATATTCCAGTTTCCTAACATCTATACAGTGTCCTCCTATCATTGTCGTTTCTCTGGATGATTGGTTTTGAGTATCGCGAGCATGAAAGCTCAAGTTTTTGTTGCATGTAGGACATTTATGTTTTGCTTGATTTTGTGCAATAGAAGAAGGAAACGAGGAGCTACCGTATCGATTTAGCCATTTTTCGAGGCAAAGGTTGCAAAAGACATGTGAGCATGGTGTTGTTACAAGGGCATCGAGGCCACACAAATTTTGACAGATAGTACACTCGAATGGGCCATGGTGGCGTTCGTCTGACAGAACGTGCTTCAAATCAAGTCCCATAGTCAAATCAAAAAGAAGAAATTCAGTAAGAATGCTGCTAACTTCATAAGAATGCTTGTTCTTTAACCTTTTATCTTTTAAAAACTCCTAGGTAATTGAAATTGTTATTCAACTTTAATAGTAATAATCGGCTATAGGCCCAGTGGCCGGGGCGGGAACAGTATTCCTAAGCTTAAAAATTCAGCAGAACAAAATAAATACAGAACAATTGATCAAAAATGAAATAAAAGTCTTGTATTATTTCAAAGAAATACGAAAATTAAATTATGGCATCCATCATAAAAACTACAAACCCAGTTCAATCCATTGTCAAATGAATTCTTTACAAATGAAGTGTAATATGAATTTAGAGTTAAGCAATGACGCAAAACTTAGATGTTGTATTCAAATTTGGATGTATTTATAGTAAAACTAGAAGAGAATATCCAATTGAAGCAAGCTACATGCACTTGAAAATATTATTGAGCGGATTATGGCACGGATATTCTTATGTTAAAGATTCCCCAGTGGCAAAATTATACGAGTTGACTTTGTGTATTTGAATGGAGAGCGAGAGACAAAGAGTTAAAATAATTGTCATGTAACCAAAGGTAAGTTAGAAAAGAAAGCAATTATACAAAACAAAATAAAGAGTAAAACGCTTAAAAGCAAATGAAAAATTTCAACTGATACTATCCCAATGATTTGAATAAAGAAAACATTACCCTTCTTAATTATTCAAATTATAAATGCTCGTATCAAAGTTATATTCTCATTGCAATATTTCCAAATCTTTCTCTCGCGCTGAATAAGGGCTGCTGAGATATTGGAATGTATGATCAAAAGTGTCGGATCAGTGAATCTTGATTACGTTTGCCTTGCCTAATGCACATTTTGTGAATGTGCTAATAAGCTTCGCATCGTGCTTTCACCGTAAAGGTAATATACCATAGAAAGACAAAGGTTACATAAGATATTATTTTTTCTTCAATTTCATTCATCTGCATCAAAATTTTCGTTCGATGAAAAGATCAAACAATTAAAAATTGCCGATCATATAGTAAGGATCATAAAAGAAATAATCCCTCCCGGGTGATTCAAATGCAAAATTGCTCTTTCCCTTCATATTAATAGACATACTGGTGCATCTAAAAGCTTGAAACAATAAGAATGTCGATCAATAATCAACTGATCAGATATAAGCATTCCAAAAACTAATGATTTTCTATACAAACTAATATTCAAAGTTTCTTGTTACTAACTAATAAAATGACTCACAAGACCACGTGTCTTATAATCGTTCGGTAATAAATAGTTAGTTCAAATTGAACATAAATCGACGATCATAAAGACACGTGTCGTGTTTAAGTGTTAACAGCAGCACATCTTCAATGCTGTACAGCTTACACGTAATATATTGTCAGTTTTATGCGGAACGGAAAAGTGGAGGCTGCCTCCTGTAACAAGAACAAACAGCAAACATTAATCCTTTGGGTCAATTAAGTCCTTTATGTTTGAAATAATATATAGATGTTGATTAAAACAATAAAGCAAAGATAAGATTTTGCGTTCAAATTTGCAAGCATTTAAGTAAAAGTAGTGAGGAAATCTATCAAGCAAAATTTTCAAATAGATAACTTTTAGTAAGGAAGTGATGAAATTCAGTGTAGATGAATTAAATCTTTTGTATCACTTTTTACTTTCCCTTCAGTTGAGTTACAAAGATAACAGAGTTTTCACCTGGTCAGGATGGTGGCCGAGGAAAGACAGATCTTCATACCCCCCTTTCTCCCCATGGACTCCTTCATATATCCTTCTGTAGGCATCGGCAACATTTGATGCAGTTTTCACCCTTGCATTTTTCCTAGCTATCTGATCTTTCATATTGTGGAAGGAAGGAAATGGCGGGGAATAGAGGGAGGAATAAAAGTCTTTCATTGCTACCTCCAATATCGGCTGACTTAAATCTGGTTGAGTGGCAAATAGAGATGTTGGCACATTATCATCTTCATTTTCAGGAATATTTTGAAACGCCTTTTCAACTCTTTGAAATGCTTCCCAGACAGACCCTAAGCCACATTGGTATAAAACATTGTCAGTCTCGGTTTTAATCAGATCCTCAACAACTTTTTCTTCATGCTTATGCACAATTTTCTCCCAATGACTGTAACGATCACTGGTCAAGCCAGCTTTTCTTGCGGCCATCAATGAATTCTTCAATGATTGAATATCATCAATTGTATTGCATGAAGACATTGCTGCTTCGATTAAAGTATCACACAAAAATATGACTGACAAAGTACTCTTAATGTTTGACTGACTTTCGTCTTCTTCGAAACCAGAAAAGCCTGGTGAAGATAACCGAACATCTGCTATTTGCGCAATAAGAGTATTTGCAAGAGAAGATTCAGTTTCATTTGAAGTGAGTGCTGCAAAGGATTCAAGCATCGCTGCATATACTCGTATGGATGCTGCATAAGCCACCGCGGCTTCCTCGAGGCATTCTTGCATCGATTCAATAAGCATGTGATTTGATGATTCGTTCGATGAATCAATGGTAAGTTGCTTTGATTCCTCGTTTTCATCCGTAATATTTTCAAATCTATGCAATTTGCCTTCTGCCTTTTCTAGCGCACCAGTATAAAACAGCAATAAACCACAAATGGAGAACAAGGCAGAAATTCGATTTCGTAAGGATGTAGCCTCTTCATCAATATCTGCTCCAGTGTCATCTTGATCAACATCGCTAATCAATCTCCCATCTCCAAGAGGCCCTCCGTCATCCATATCTTCATTCCCGCTTATTCTTCTGGCCAAGGATGCAACAACCTGAGAAATACGGGATTTCAATGGTCTTGTAACTCCACTCAACGCATGTGACAGAAGGGAACTTGCTGTCATGACTTCAGAATTTTCTCCATTATCATCATACAAGGTTTCATGTTTTTCTTCCGAGTCAGCGTTATCATTGACATTGAAAATACCTTGGGCAAGATCACATTCTACAGAAAATGCTCTGAAAATAAATGCCAACATGTCACCTACATAATTCACAGGATCATGTGCTTTCATTTCAATGGGAGTCATTCCATTATAGCCAGATGTTAAGGCTAGTAAGAAACGCCTTGTAACTTCACTCCTTCGTTGCATAGCAATCAATTCCAATATATGATTGTAATAAGCCGGCATATAATTCAACATCATCAATGCCTTGTTCACAAATGGATGAGCGAGGGCTTCGTCTAATAAGTCATCTTCATCTAAAGCATCTAAATTAGAAGATTGCTGGCGTTGCAATCGTGACGAATTGGGGTTCATAGCTGAAGAGGATGTGGGCACATGTTGCATTGTATTAAGTCGAAGATAGGACTGAAGCCAGTTGTAAAGTCGTTCGTAGGCTCTCTCTTGTTTGGAAGCCAAAGTTTCCATCATTCGTAAAGCACTGGTAGCTCCAAGTCTATTGTATGAGTAAGAAGATGCCGGATGAAGTGGATTCATTTCACTCAAATCAGAGTCTGTAATGTTATCGATGTCATCATTATGATCATGAATAAAGGTTTCTGTGTCAAATGTACTTTTGAGTTGTTCACGAATATTTCTGACTCTTTTGAGGGCTTGTAGAAAAGCTGGACCATTATGTTCTTTCGTGTTCCCTTTGTTAGAATGATGTTGCTGGTGGGAATTATTCGTAGGACTGAATTCTTCAAATGCATAGTGATCAAGTAGATAATTGTCCGAATCACTAAGATCGAATTTTTCAAGAAAGGTTTTTACAGTTTCAGCTCTATATGCCGCTTCATTTCTAGCCCGAAAGGCATCAGAGACGATTCGAGATAATTTCTCTTCATCGTGAAGTCCTTTATTTGTATTTCCAATCTTCAAATCAGAATCATTCTCATCCGTGGAGGAATTTTCTTGTTCAGTGACCTTCTGGTCATTATCATACTTTTCCTCGTCTAAGGAGGTACAAACAACATCAGCTTCAATGGCTGCACTCACTTTTCCAGCTGCATCTTTGACCTCTGTCACGCTTTCTCTTAAGTTGGTCACAGTCTGGACAAGGTTTTGCAATTCAGTTTGAAAGAGGATTGCTTGTTGCAATGCATCTTGTTCAATGGCTGCCCTAACTGATCGAGCATCAATGACTTTGCCTTTCTTATCATCATTCTTTTTTGAAGACACTGATGAAGAATTATTATCGAGACTAGAGAGAGCTTCCAGTGCTGCAGTCATGGCTGGCGTGTCTGTCTGAACTTGCAGAGCTCTGGCTACTTTCTGGGATAGAATATGACTTCCGCTCCTGCTAGGAGTTAGTGGAGATGGCATGCTCCTTGCTGTGGTTTTTGATGATGGTGTGATTGGCAGTGGAGGAGATAACATGTTGATTTGTATCTCTTATTGATCCTAGTTTTTTTTATTGTTTCCTTGAGGGTTCAACTTCTGTAATCGTTGTACTATTCTCACTCTTGGTGAGGTTTGATGCCAACAGAGGTGGGGCTTTTTGTTGTCTTCCTGAGTATAGTAAGGTACGTAGAAAATGCTCTATCCAACATTTTTACTCGTGGATAGTTCTTCGGAGGGGTCTTAAAAAACTTGGACATGATGCAAAAATCAAAGCTTTTTAGGTAACGTCATTAGTGTCATCAACTTTATTCAAAATGACAAACTGCTGACGGGAATTGATTTTGTATTTAAATGCCTTTATAATTACTTAGATATACTGTTCTTCAACTCTTCCTATTATCCTGAACGACGATGAAGTTTGAAATATTTACACGTTACGAAATATTATTGATTACGTTAAATCTTGCTCTTTCTACTAAGTATTTACAAACATAACAGAAACATAGATACCGTATCAACAATTAAGTCAATTATATATAGTATGATCGATATTTTATTTAAGCAATTATTGTCCTAAGTGAAAGCATGTTGTGGAAATCTTATGCATTGTTTAAATTCCAAGGAGAACAAGTCCAACCATTCTGACTACAAACAGTACTATAGGATAACAACGACTGATTGACCTAACTCAATCCCTTCCTCCATCACATTTTCAGACAAGAATAGAACCCCTTCCACGAAAAATGAAAGTTAGCATCAAATTTAAATCATGGAAAAAATGGAGACAGAGATGCAAATTTCCTTCCATGAAATCACATACTCGAACAAACTCACTGTCTGGACCTGACGCGGCAGAAGAAAATAAAAAGGGGATTCGGGGAGTTTCGAAGGAAGACGATATAGGAAGTCTTCCATCTAGAATAAATTTAAACTCTGACGAAGTTTCAATGATGACCATGTCTACTATTGGCGTTCCTTCTGCTATAAAATCTCCACGCACTCCTCTAATCAAGGTCCAGGGAAACACAATCTATAAATTTCCTCAAGCGTCGCCTAATTTATTACCGCCTATATCAAGAGGAGATGAGTCTATCATTAGTGAAAGGTTTCAGTTACGTTCTGTAACGAGCTACTCGCTGGCCAATGCTTCTACGGATTCCGCTGTTAAAATGAGATCTTCTATCTTGACCAGGTCCAGAGCTTTTAGAAGATTAACGAAATGGGCCTTTGAACAAGTTGAATCCAACCAATCTGGTACTGTTGATAAAAAAGAGTTGTATGCAGGACTATTACTTATTCATTTAAAATTGGCCATTTATGCAGGACCAGCTGCTTGTAAGGTGAGTTCTTAACCTCGAATCTATATTCAATGCTTGGTATTCCGTTCCTAAATTACAACTAAAACAATCTTGTATTTTCTCTATCGAAATAGCCTGTTGAACGCGCAATAGTCGATGATACTTTTGATAAAATAGATATTGGCACAACAGGATATGTTAGTGAAGATGAGTTTCAAAATATGATGAGTATTTTATGTTCCCAAATCTTAACTAGGGTAGTATTGCAATGGGTGATCACGCTCATGATTGTCCCCTTGATAGCAGTACAAGTGCTGAATTCTTTGAAAAATTCCCTATCATCACTCCTTGCCAGTGCTGGAAGATTGTCAATTCCCTTACAGGAATTCGAATTCTTGCATGACAACTCGTCACATGTTCTTTTTTTGTTTATGATGACCTTTGTGGGATATAATGGGATCTCATGGATACTTTTAAAAGTTGATGACTCAATGAAAGGCAAACATTTTAAAATGATTTGAAGTGCTAGCCATACACAACCTGTGAATAAACAAATGTATTTCGACTTACAGGAATTGAAATGATAGGTGTTGTAAAGCTTTGTGAGACTTAGATAGAAAACAACAAAAAAAGCTTCACAAGCCCCCTCGTGACTTATGTCACTGTTGATGTGAACAAGTAAGAAAACTAGGTAATGAAAGGGATGCTGGAAAATGTTGATATGCCATCGTTGTAATGATGATATAGATGATCTGTGACAAGAATTTTTAACAGAAATATCAATATGAAGTCTCCAGCTCATGCAATGCCTACGAGAGTATAGAAAGTATAGAAAACGAGATTTGAGTATAGAAAAATGAATCATGGTGCCCGTGTCCTTACTTTAGAGAATAGATGCAATAAATTAAAATATATATAATATATGGATTAAATTTCTGATAGCCCGATGGCAGGAATTTTTTTCACGTATTCTGGTGGTTATCATATGCTGAGATATGCAGAATGCGATGAAAGACACAGCAGTGTTGTCTATTAGCAGGGTAAAACTATTGGAGATTACCTTTCGGAAACATCCCCCCTTCAGAAATACATTTGCTACATGCTTTATTATATATCGTTTAGTTTTTACAATTGATTATTCTCTAGAGAGCTCAAGAGAAAAAGTATAGTCATTACAAATGTAAACAGCAACGCAATTATTGACCACCAGATCCAATGAATCGAATCTGTTATGGAGATTTAAAATCTCAAACAAATTTGTTGAATAAGATCATTGAAGTAAATGTTGATAGATTACATAGCAATTGATAGTTAGCAGGTTCCGAATTATTTTATTTTGTAATTACATTGTATAGTATGTAACTGTATTTCCAGGTACGGTATAGGAAAAGAAGGATCTTCATCATGTCATTGTGAAAAAGAAATCTTGTTGTAAGTAACAAAACACATTTTGCAAACTGTTTCATTGAATGCAAGTTATGTTCGTTAAGTGATTTCTTGATTTACAAACATTTTGAAAAACTCCATAAGCACAACAAATTTCTTATACCCTATTAGAAAGTTGTTCTTAAGGCTTTGTTAAATTTTAAATATTTTTTGATAGAGAAAAATAATAGATTATTTTTCGAATTATGCGTTTTGTCCTAATTAAATGTGTATGAACACAAAATTGAAGATTGAAGGCTCCTATGAATAGAAACTCAAAAAGGAAGGGAGAATCCAATTTAAATTTTTTAAATTATTTACTTAGACAAGTTTGCAATTATGATTGAGCCTGTCGTATCTATCTCGATTTATTTAGAATCGGATAGAAGACATTCAAAGCTGCACTGCTGGTGAGAACATCATCCATCTGTATAGTGAGGGCGCCCAACAGACAATCGCAAGCATCCGAAGGCAGACCATAAGGTACTCAAAAGTTTCATCAAATTTGAAAACCTTTTTATAACATTCTAGCTTTTCAGTCCTGAGCTGGATTGTACGTCAGTTGAATATTTTCTCAATCAAATCGACGCTGGTTGTAAGAGCGGGTATCCTGAGACAATATAGTTAGTAAGCCTTGCGAATCGTGGGGAAGAGCAACTGGGACTTTCAATCATAGAAGCAATTTCATCAAGCTTGATTTTCAGTAGGCACTGTAAAATAAGGGTTGATCTTGCAATAGAGACGAAGTGAAGAGATGGATAACTCGTACGAAAGTCAACCAAGACCGAAGCACGAGCAACAATACTTCCGTAGAGTTGGTTGTGTTTCTATTTTCGAATTGATTCGAGATGGATTTTTAGGTCTTGATGAACGAATGCGGTCTCCGTGCTCAGACGAGCCTACAAAAGAAAAGAATAAATCCCATACAGTAGAACAAATGACAGCCGCATGGGGACCATCAAATACTTTAGATGAGGACGATTATTCAGGCAAATCGCCACCAGTAGAACAATGGCAGCCCTGCACTCCTGATGCTGCAAAAGAGAAAGAAAGTGATCATGGGACTCCTGACACCGTTGAAAGCACTCCTGAGAGAGAAGAAAGAAGTAAAGGCCATTCAAAGATTCATTCAAAAGGATCAAGCTCTTTATCAAACACAAGCCATTCTATTGGTTATTCATCGTACAATCAAAACAATCAGTATTCGAATAGACTAAGCAAAATAGTTGAAAGCGCATCTGCGGCAGTGTCATCTGGAATACATGCAATAAAAGAGACTCGCGATTCCAAAGGAAAATTCCATTTTAGTTCTTTTCATGGTGCATGTGCACCATTCTCTTTATCACAATCGTTGTATGATTCTGAGCGGACTTCCCCCGCCCAATGCGGAGCTAATTGTATGTGTCCTGACGAAGAATGCGAAGATGGAAATTCTAGACTAAGTGCATTGGGAAGAAGAAAGGAGAGACATAGAAGACAGAGAAGCCATGCTAGTGTATCGCATCAGAAACATGATTTTTCAATGCGAGTACAAACTGACAAGATTATTCAAAACTCCTCATCTAATGTCGTTTCAGCTTATGGGCATAATAATCCCGGTAGCCTTCAAAAAACAGCACAACGTACTCTACCTATAGAATCAATTTCATTCAAAACAATAAACACCACAGACATTTCTGATTCTATATCTGAGCTTACCATGCATTCTAATAATGCGTACCATGGCTCTATACAAGATAATCGACGGATGGCATATTATGCTGTTGGAAAGCATCATGACTCATCAGGTCGTGGGAAAGGTAATCGGAGGTGTTATTTTTCAGGAAATCTAATTGGGTCTGATATTCCATTTTACGCTGGTAGTGTTCAACAGGGTGTAAGGACCCTTGTTGTTTTTTGTTTACCATTAACAATAGGATTGCCAAAATCACTTCCAAAGTCATCATCGTCTTTAAAGAGAAGATCAAGAACAGGAAAGAAATTAATCCCGCCTAAGCGAAGAAATTCTTCCTATTCACACGAATCTTCTTTGCTGGATCATGAGCTAATAATGGACGAAGACTCATCAATAAGCTCAGGAATTGAGGGAGTTAATGTAAAAGATCCTTCTCTTGAATCTATCTCAGCATCAAGTAGCATGGAATCAATACTTCTTGATGAAAATGAAGATGGTTATCAATTACGATTATCAAAGTCTCCTGAGCAACGTGAAAGAGTACTTCAAACTTTACCAGAACCAAATCAAGATTTGCTCGATGAAATGGAGGCCCGATTTCCAGAACAATTTTTGACTCTTCCAATTCAAGTGCGCAGTCATGCTTGTTGGAGACTATATGTAAGATTCTGTTTCTTCTCTGGACTTCCAATTGCTGAGGGTGAATTACACTATAAAGTAAAAGATGAAATTGTCAAAAACATCTATGGAGAAGAAATAGTGTTAAGTCATGAAGTTATGGAAACAGTCAATGGTGAAGATAGTGCTGGAATATTGAGATTACCGAATACAAAGACTTTCAAATATCTCAAAAAACATTATGAATTGCAATGTGGAAAATTGAGCGAAGAAATTTTTGATAGAAAAAGTTGGGATATTGTTTTGTCGGAAGTGTAATTATGTGAGCTAATTCATTTAAGAAATATTTTTGAAGATGTATTTTTCGGTTATTATGATGTTATGTTGCCTCAGACATGTGTTTATCTTCAATCCATATTGCTCGTACACTTAATTTTAGTCAATGAAGTTTTAGGAAAAGTCTTATGAAATGATGTGAAAGTGTATTAATAGTTTTCATTTGAGCAAAGTATTTATCATGAGTCATGGAAAAATAATTATGAAAGAAAGTGGATATGTATAGTACCCAAATTATGCTGGTAATATTTTCTGTTTGTTTTTGAACTCAAGGTCATCATCTCATCCCTTTGTTAATTTTTTATGAAAGGATCCTACCTTGCACAAAACTTTCTAGAGAACCCAGAGAAGCACGTTTTATCAATATTTTGAATCTTCCAAGTTTGAATTCGTTATTTAAATACAATTTACCATAAAAAGTAGCATTAAATTACCAAACATCTTGAAAGAGAAAGGTGAGAAAATAACTATTTGACATCTCTTAGTATGTAACTATACGATGGGTATTCATAACGAACGTATCTTTTGCCTTCGTTGAAATACCTAAAATAAAATCTTCAATACCTGAAGGAACCATGACGGAAACCGAAAAGAAAGAGATTCGGAAATGTATCAAGGAGAAAGTGGTCAAGGATGCAGGTGAGTAACTGGCAGGCTGAATGATTGAAAATGGAACCTTAAGGTACGATAAAAATTCTAACACCACAAACGCGTGTGATTTCTTGACGTTTGAAAGGATATCTCGTATCAAGATCGTCTTCATTATTGACAAGAAGAGAATTCTTCAAAAAAATGATAAAAAAATCCTTTCATGATATGGATCGAAATGATCAAAATTCCATTTCTCAACATGAATTATATACTAGTCTCTTAATGATCCAACTCAAACTAGCGAAGTATGCAGGTCCTGCAGCTTGTCAGGTGAGTTATCTGAAAGATATCTATGGCATTACAGTACAAAAATAAAGTAATCCGTTTTCAATTTAAAACTCTGTTCTGGATTTCAAGCCCCCATCAAAGAAAGTGTTTCATGAAGTTTTTGTGGCTATGGATTATGACCATTCAGGGGACATTAATGAACACGAATACACAGACCTGATGATCATTTTATGCTCGCAGATAGCTACCCGTATTGTTCTTCAATGGACCATAACGATATTTTTCATACCTTTCATTGCCAGACAATTCATTCGTATTTTAGCAAAGTTAGCTGGAGAAGAATTTACTAACATGGTGAATAGCAATATTGAAAATGGAGCTATCAAATCTTTTACAATGAATCTACCGTTCACTATTGTATCCACAGTTTTAAGTTCTTTCGGAATCCCTTTCGTTCTAGATCATACTGACCTCTTCTATTTGGATATTGCAAGTCTACATCCAGATGATGATAAAGTCGAAAAAAAGAACGATTAAACCAATGTTTGTTGTTATGTTTCTCTTTACATTATCATGTGAACAAGGAATCATTGCAATTATTAAAATGATGGCACATATTCATTAAAATAGAACAGTCACTTTTATTGTATTATTGCGAGAGTTTTTGTGCTTGAAAAAAAAAATGAAAAGAGTATAACATGATCAAGTTTTTATTTATGAATAAATAAAGAAAGTTACTAAGTACATGATTATAACGTCTAGGACAAAGCAATCAATGAGAACGTTGTTTCTTAGCGGGTCTTTGATCTTCCGCCTCTGCATCATCACCTTTGCCCTCCTCTTCCTTTTCAGCCATTTCAATTAATTTTTGACTTCCTGCCCAAACACCTGCCACAGGAGCAGGCCCATAGTCATCATCGTCATCGTCACTATCGTCCGTCTCAGAATCGCCTGCATTAGCTGCATTAACTGCTGGGACTGGAGCTGAATTACTCTGATTTGGATCATAATCTCTAGCATAAATTTCTTTGGAGTCTTCGTCATCTTCGCTTCGTTTTTGTTCTTGTTGTGCTGCAAGTCGTTCTTGTTCTTCTCTTCTTGCCTTTCATTTGAAAAATTATCATTGTAAATATTAGATATTTTAGATAGAATTCTCTCTGCAAGTGTTGAATTAAGAACGTACCTGAATTAATGTCATTCGTTTCTCTCTTGCTACTTGTACTGCAGCTAAATTCTGACCATATTTATTTCCAAATATATTTTTCGCAGCAGCTCCTTTACCTGATGCACATCCTAAACACCCAGTTGTAGGATCCTGTGCGGTCATTTGCTCATCACCACGATCTTTCAAAGGAACTCTACATATACTCACTGTGCCAAACTTGTAATTTTGTGGATTGATGACATAGGTTGAACACAATCGTTCATACCCGGGCTTTTTCCATTTGGCAATTAGTGCAGCATCTGCAATTTTATGCTTAATGCAATAATCATAAAGCTTTCTGGAGATTCGTTTGTGTGTATAGAACATGTCATAAATGTATCTAGTGCGTTGATTATGGATTTGTAGGACGGGCCACATACTTTCTGTCTTTCGTTTGTTGATGTTCGATTCTTTTACTTTATCACGGAGCTCATTTTCGAGGGCTTCGATGATGGGTGCGATCACATCGTAGTCGGCGGGTGCTTTAGACCCTTTTTTCCCCCATTTTTTCAGCACCATTTTGACAACAATCAACTTTCTTTCGCTTGTTGGAGAACGTGTATGAACGCTAAAAATAGCAAATTTATGTATAAACAAAACAACTAAGTGGCAGTAGCAGTAGTAGTAGTAGTAGCAGAAGTAGCAGATGTTCTAATTAATTAGGTCAAAATAAACGGGCCCGTGAAATATATGTATAAATTTCGGGCGAGAGAAGCCATTCTCAATCATTTGATCATTCTACATCGAATGAAGACGGGACCGGCTGGATCTAACTTTTTTGAGCGAATCTAGCTCGCCATGACAGCAGAAAATAACAACTCACCACTCATCAACCAACAAACACTATTATTTTATGTAAGTATGCAGAGGATCCTAGTTCTCACTCGATTCAGAGAGGTCAAAAAGTATCTATATCTCTATGAACAATTACGTACCAATCGTGTCATGAAAAATTAAAATATGCCACGTCCAAAAACAAAAAAACTAGGAGTTGAAGCAGTGTGTGAAACATGAAAGTGCTTTCTGCACCCTCATATCTGAACACAACATCTTAGGATCGACCTCAGGCTCTACTAGTAATAAAGAAAGAAGTCAAGCAGGCCAATCACAAAGAAATACAATGCATTATTTCTTGTCATCATGATGACTTTGATAACCAGGAACTATACTGTTCTGAGCGGTACACAAAAATGGTGACAGAGGGTACTTAATCTGATTTCTTTGAAAAAGTGGCAGTGGAAATAGATGAAGAAATAAATGTTGAAGAGGCTAGGGAAGTAACCAATTTGAATGCTTCAGATTTGGCTCAGAATATTGCACAATTAAGATGTGAAGCTTACGACGTCGAAGACAATAACGAACTGGATGTTGAAAATTTTCCCACTAGAGTCTAACCAGAGCCCGCAAAGCCCTCTATTGTTGGTGAATGGAAATCCTGTACTGTTTGTCAACGTATTAAGACACAAGGACTTTGTTAGTATGCGACGGTACGGCTTATCGACAACAACATTGGTAATGGTCCTGCATTATCTAATTTGGATTATTTTCCATACTTGCTTCCAACTGACTACATTAAAACCACACAATTAATAGAAACAAATAAAAATCATAGAAACAAGATGTAGCTTATAAAGAACTGAAGGTTTTATTTTGAAATCTGGTTCCTTATGGCTTCAATGGCTACTGAATTTGACCATTGATCTTATTGGGATAATTCACCAATTAATCCGTGGAATGACGCCCCTACAGGTTTAATAATTATGCAAGCTTGGCGATATTAGAATATGATAATCAAACACTCACTTTTACTACAGTTCTATCTCTTCCTTAAACAGATAAATTCCATGAAGTAAGGGAGATTCTCCAGAGCTTCAATTATCATATGAAGGAAGTCTTTCTATCTAGTGGGATTTCTTGTTTGGAGGAGTCAGTGTCAGTATGGACATGTCCAGGCCAGGTGTATGTTCCCAGAAAGCCCCACCTACCTGTCAATGAGTATCATATCATAGCCTGTGGGGAGGCCGGAATTCCTCATAGAATAGAGATTGTTGAGGGCAAAAGCATTTCTCCAAAAAACACTGGAAATTTCTGAGGATCGAGGTTTACTGTTGAGACTGACAAAAGGCATTTTCTACTACACAATAAAAGTACATCTCATTGAGGCGATCCTCAGTTTTGTGGTGAACTATTTGATTCCAATGTTCCCACATGTCAAACGAAAAAATATATAACCATAGAACTACTTTTTTTGGAAGTCACACTACACAAAAACCCCTAATATACCAAAAGCTACACAAATTTAAAACATTCAACCAAACAGCCAATGGCCAAAACGTCAACAAATCAACCAATTACAGACCAATATCAACAAAAACTGCCTTCAAATATCAACAAATCTATACCTTCAAGCAAAATGGGTAAATTTACAAAGAAAATGAAGCGGAAATATAAGCCGAAAGTCAAGAAATCCACCAAATCAAGAGCGAAACTGGCCAAATCAACAAATTTGATGGAGAATAGTGGCGCATTGGAAAAAAATGAAGATCAACATCAAAATGAATTCTATCCAACAAATGAAACTGCACCAGATATTATCTCTCCCCAACTTCTTAGGAGAGCAATGAAGGTAAAGCATCTACAGCTAGCTGACAAATTAATCAAAAAAACTCAGAGACATCTTGACAGAAAGAGAAAGTCTGGCTCTCAAGAAGAAATCGATCAAGCAGAGATCGAGTTGAATGAAGCGAAAGTAGTAGAGTAAGAGGAAGCATCCACTTGGATGCATACCAGAGCAACATTGGATCAATTATTCGAAATCTTAGAGCAACAAATTCAGAATAAACGAGAGGTAATATTCTTTAAATTCATTGACGAAAATCAGAGCTTAGAAAAACCTTCAAATGAAAATGACCTAGATTCAGATTCTGAAAATAAAAGGATTAGCACATTACAATCCATTCAACATCTAAATCACACGAATAATGAAAATCAAGAGACAAATATGTTATTTGCAAAAAAAATCAATCACCTAGAACAAGAATTCAAAAAAGAAAATGCCACCGCAAGTGATAATACTGACATGGAAATAGACAAAGATTCCAAATCTATTTCAAAAATTAACGTCAACAAAATTACTAACTACATTACCCCAATTAAGGCAGCAAAGAATTTCGACAAACCAGAACTGAATGAAGGTGAAATGACACCTAAATCAGGTTTCAAACAGACTTTAATCAACATGGCACAAGAAAGATTAAAAAATTCCCTTCAAATTCTATCTCCAAAAGAAATTGAAACTTGAAAAAGGCAATGTCCCTACCAAACAATTGAACAAGGCCATCAAATCCTTTCTAGTGCAACTCCAACTCATAGATTCCTCTATTGTGATATATGACTATGAATCTGAAATTCCAACAGAATTGATCATAAAATCAGAAAATATTCCAAATCAATTTAGCAAGATGAAATAGTTTTTTAGCAATGTCAACATCAAACCTAATGGCGGTCATACATGGTTTCAAATGTTGATCGGACATGATGAATCTGCAGCTAATCTTCTAGTTAACATGAAATATTGGTCATCTAAAAACGATACAAACATGTATTAAAAACGGTTCATCCAACATTAATAGAACATCGTCTATCACATTAGCACGATGGTTACACTTATTGGCAGAGGAGCGTGCACGAACGATCACACTCAAACGAACATAGCAGATACGCCAAGAGGGGGAGGCATCCAATTGCTGGTTATTTTACTTTGGTGCAGTTCAAAAGGATCAAAAATTCTCTTAAGTTCTAATACTTCTAAATGGAATAAGGCTATGATCATTGAGGCAAAACAACAAGAAAAAGAAGAGATTTATTTGATAT
>Ga0209092_10002052_pt1 | contig 18907 bp, 19 predicted proteins | sample FraStrMetagenome_FD_187446 | JGI IMG/M metagenome (GOLD analysis project Ga0209092, IMG submission 187446) | Marine eukaryotic phytoplankton communities from Arctic Ocean - Fram Strait ARC3M Metagenome (SPAdes) (version 2) | ecosystem: Environmental > Aquatic > Marine > Oceanic | place: Fram...
AGTCCCCTAGTTTTTTAATATTAGATGAAAAATCCAATAACATACAAATTGACTTATAAATTTCTAAAAAATGCTTATTATATCCGCAATTAGAACAACCATTTGTAGAGCAAGTATTAAATTTAACATGATTCCATAAATGTTTTATACAAATTATATTATCATCTAGTTTTTCTAGTTCTTCAATATCCTCTATAGTTTTAAAATTACGATGGGTTAATAGCGTGGTGTTTTTATCTTTTATATCAAGTATTTTTTCTAATTTTAAATTTTCAAATGTATATTTACCATGACAACCATAAATATTATTAAATTCATAAGTTTTTGATTTATCATAATAATTACAGAAATAATCTTTTACATCATATATTTCATTAAAATTCCACACTATTTTTTTTATACTTGTATAATGACTGTGGATCGGTGGTAATATACATATTCTATTTAATAATTTAGATAAAAGTAATGCTTCTTTTATACTAACTATTTGATTTCCTGGACCACTATCGGGAGTTATAGGTAACATATATTTTCTTTTCATACATGTATTACATGGACTCTTATATTGATAATCAGTTTTTTTACTAGATAATTCAACATCATATAAAAAAGATAACATAACATATCTTATTCCTTTTGTTACAGGTTTTACACCATGTAATAAATTTGAATTAAATATAATTAATGAACCTTTATTTAATTTAAATTTTTTATTTAATTCTGGAAAATGAAGTTCACCACCTTCATATTCTTCTGGATTACTCAACATACATATACTAGATACTCTTCTATGTGATATATTACCTTGATTATCCTTATGTTCAGTATAAAATCCTTGCTCTGACCCTTCATAAATGGCCACTTTCCATTTTTCTCTATAGCAAGTAAAAAATCCAAAATCTTTGTAAATTTTATTTCTTAACTTTTCTAATTTTTTATCTACAAATATTAAATCTTCAAATTTTGGAGTATATTCATATCTATTTTTTTTATCTAATTTAACATTATCTCCAAAAGTCCCCCTTTTTTTACTATATTTTTCTTGTAGTATAATTTTAAAATCCTCTATTTCTTTATTTGTAAGAAAATCATCAATAATAATATAATCTGTCATATAATACTTTATAATATAATATTTTTTTATAATTAATAATATTTGTTATATATAAAATATATAATTTTTATATATGACAATACCTGCCAACTTTAATTGGAGACATTATTTAATAAATAATATTGACCTACAACAAGCAAGAATACGATCTGAAGAAAATGCTATAACACATTATAAAAGGTCAGGATATCGTGAATATAGAAAAATATGTAATGAACCATATATTAGTAAAAATCATGTATTATCACATGATTATACATTTGTTATTTTAAGATGTGTTAAGAAAGAACAATATTCTGAATTATGGATTAATTGTTATAATTCTATTCGAAAATTTCATCCTAATAATAAAATCGTTATTATTGATAACAATTCTAATTATAAATACATTAAAAATATACAATTAGAAAATGTGGAGTTAATTCAACATAATAAACAAAAATGTGGAGAAATATTACCCTTTTATTATTTTTTAAAGAAAAAATGGTCGAAATATATAATTTATTTTCAAGACTCTATGTTTTTAAATCGCCCTCTTTGTGCGGATAAATTAAATGTTGAAAATTTTAAATTCTTCTGGCATTTTTATCAAGGTGTTCATGATAATAAAAAAGTAATTACACATCAAATAAATCAGTTAACAAATAATGAAGAATTACATAAGTTATTACAAGATAGAAAAAAATGGTTTGGAAGCTTTGGATTGTCTTGTACCATGTCTTTACAATTTCTAGAATTTATTGAAAAAAAACATAATTTTACAAATTTAGTTAATTTTGTTAATTGTAGAGAAGATAGAAAAGGGTTGGAAAGAATTTTAGGGTTACTATGTTCATTATATCATTTTGAAGATGTGTATAACTCTTATTTTGGCCCGGTATGTATTTGTCCTAATTTTGGAAAAAATACAATCGAAAATTACACAGATCCTAAATCAGAATATGTTAAAGAATGGGAACAATTATTTTGTTTAAGTAAAATCTTTGTATGTAGATAATTAAAATTTCCATCTGTTACCACAATTTTGACATGTAATAAAAGTAGTCATAGGTTCATCAGCACTTCTTGTCTGCATTTGATAATAACTACAATCGTTACTTTTACATTTTCTACATGTAAATTCACTTGATACTTTTTGTGTTCTTTCATATTTTTTCTCATCCCGTTTTGCCTTTTCAGTTAATAATTTTTCCCATCTTTTTGGATCCATCTCATGATGTGTCATAAACGCAAACTCATGAGCCTTTATTTTTGTTTTATCATCTATACAATCTTTTATCAAATCTTGAAGATATTTTGTATTTTTGATATTAAAATAAATTGTACGCAATCTATCAATATAAATTTGCACAAAATAACTATTATCCCATTTTTTAATTAAATTTCTATTTGTTGCTTCTTTTAATGCATAATTAAATATACCCTTTTCTAAATTTTGTGAAAAATTGTCATTTTTTAATAGTTTAATTAATGATTCTGTTACTTTACTTCTAAATTCTTCAGGATTCTCAATTTTTCTCATCTTTATTGATTTAAATTTATAAATTATATTTAAATCAATTTTTTTTAATCTTCATCACTATAAACATAATCTTCAAAAGCTAATTCCGAACCACAATCATCATCATCTTCTTCATCGTCTTCCTCATCGTCATCATCTTCCTCATCATCATCTTCTGCCTCATAATCTAATTCATCGTCTTCATTTTCAACGATAAATCCATCTTTTAAATAACCTTCTTTTGTTTTCATGCTATCGGGAACATTTTCCAATTCATCTTCTTCTTCCTCATCCTCTTTTGCTGTATCTTTTAAATTTTCAAAACCACCAAATAATTTTTCATAAATTTGTTCCCATAATTCAACAGACATATCAATAATTTCATCATCATTGTTATTTCCAATTACTAACATACTTCCGAAGAATAAATCATTGTCGATAGGAGGAGGCAAATCATATTTATTTTCAGAATTTGCTCTTCCATCATCTTTAGCATATAATTTAATTTTATATTTTTCACCTTTAATTTTAACCTTCCATGTATGTCTTAGATCAAAGTTATCAGGTTTTTTTAATTTACATGTTTTATATAAATTTTCCATATCATTAATTTTCACTTCTTTAAGGTCACCTGCTTTATCAATTAATATACCAATGTTCTTTGTCATTATAATGAATATAAATAAAGGGTTTAAATTGTTTTATAATATATTTTATAAATTATTAATAAGTTTTAGATTATTTCTAATTATTCAAATTTATAATATAATAGATTTAAAGGTTTAACATGTGTTAATATAATGATAAAAATATTTATTTGTAATATATCAAAGCATATTTTTAATGAAGAACAGTTAAAAAAATATCTAATAAAATCTGATAAGTATTCTTATATTTTCTCATGTGATGGAAATTTTAAATTACACAATGATAATATTTATAAATTAAAAAATATGGACAGTAGTTTTGAAAAAAAAACAATTAATAATGTAGATTTATTGTTAGATAAATCTTATTTTATTAAAAAAGATACATATAATATTCCTTTTACATGCTATGATTTATTAGATATACATGTAAATATTTATGGTTTAAGAGATCAGTCCAATTTAAAATTATATATTGAGAAAAGAGGTTGTAGAATACATGATGTATATTTTATAGCAAATGATAAATTAGATGAATATAATTTATATGATGATATTAATACGTTTTTAACGATGTTAAATTAATATTTTTATATAATATATTTATGGATTTATTTTGGATAATACAAAATATAACAATTTCTATTGTAATTATCGGTTTATTTCACTATATTTATGTATATTTAATTGATAATTTTACTGAAATAAAAATAAAAGACCCCGAAATTGTTCATTCCAATTATAATGATATTATTAACGCAACTAATATTAATAATAAATCTGTTCAATTTGAAGATATATCTAATTCTACCGAAGATACTAATCATGATAGAAATATGGAAGATGAATTAAAAATCTATTTACAGCAGCAAATGAGCCAACAGTTAAATTAATTCTTGTATTTGCAATAATCTATTATATTTTGCTACTCTTTCTCCTCTTGCTGGAGCACCTAATTTAATATATTTGGCATTAATACCGACCGCTAAGTCAGATATTAATGTATTATTTGTTTCACCAGATCTATGTGAAACGATAACATCACAGTTCTTTCCCTGCATCATTTTAGCAGCTTTTACTGATTCGGTTATTGTTCCTATCTGATTTACTTTTAATAATAAACTATTTGCCCATTCTTCCTTCATTCCTGTTTTAATTAATTCGGGATTTGTAGTAAATAAATCATCTCCTACAATCATTAATTTTGAGCCACATGATTTTGTAAACATTTTCCATCCCTCATAGTCTTTTTCATCAAAACCATCTTCAATGCTTCTAAGAGCTGGATGTTTTTCTAATAAATCAATATAGTAATCACATAATTCATTTGATGTAATAAATTTGTTAGGTTCAATCTCATATTTATTTAATGTTTTATCATAAAATTCACTAGCAGCACAATCTAGTGCTAAAAATATATCCTCCCCTAATTTTAAATTACTTTCTTCGACAGCATTTTCTATCATATTTAATGCTTCTTCGGCTGTGTTTAAATTTGGTGCAAATCCTCCTTCGTCGCCTAAATTGATAGAACTAGGACCATAATTTTTTTTTAGAATTTTTTTTAGATTATTATAAACAATAAACATATGTTCTACACCAACAGAAAATTTAACATTTTCACTAGGCATAATCATAAATTCTTGAATTTTTAAATTGCCTCCTGCGTGTTTACCGCCGTTTAATATATTAACCATAGGAACTGGCATTCTTTTCTTAATTTCATTATATCCATATACATCAGAAAAGTATTGAAATAGTTCCATATTATTTAACTTAGCACCTACATCAGCAAATAAAAATGATGCTGCTGTAGTTGTATTTCCACCCAAATTTTCTTTTAATTGTGTCCCATCAATAAATATCAATTGATTATCACATTTAATTAAATTTTTTAATGTTTTGTCATCTAAATACATACTTTGGTTTAAAGATATAAGATTATTAATTGCTTTCCAAACACCTTTTCCCATAAAATAGTTTTCATCGTCATCTCTTAACTCAACCGCTTCATTTGATCCTGTTGATGCGCCAGATGGTGCTGTACCTCTGCCTATTACTTTACATTCAAGGTTTTGTAATTCTGATTCAATGGTTGGATTTCCACGACTATCTAAAATTTGTCTACCAGTTATTAAATACTTATTTACAAATGAATATCCATTATCAATAGATATATACATAGGTTTACCAGTAGGTATTTCAAAATTACTAATTACATCAATATTAAATACTTCTAATACTACTAAAAGAGCACGGATAGAATTACCATGAGCAACAATTAAAATATTTTTTCCTTCTTTTAAAAATGGTAACATAAATTCAGTATAGTATTTTTTTACACGGTCAATAACATCAATTAAATTTTCACCATTTGGAGGTCTAACATCTACACTTCTTCTCCATAACTGAACTTGTTCTTCACCATATTTATCAGCTGTTTCTTTTTTATTTAATCCGGTTAAGTCACCATAATCTCTTTCGTTTAAATATTGTGATCGCATAATGTCAAAATCATGATCTAAATGACTTCTAATAGTCTCGCATGTTTTGAATGCACGCTGTAAATTACTTGTATATGCAATATCAAAATCCATATTTACACATGTTCTTCTTATTTCTTCGCCACACATATTGGCTTCTTTTATTCCTTCTTCACTTAATTCTACATCTTTAAATCCTGTAAATAAATTTTGTTTGTTCCAAACACTTTCACCATGTCTAACTATTGTTAAACTCATTATAATTTATAGTAATATAAAAAATTTAATCATTCTCAAAATCTTTATCATGATCGTATCTACCTTTTCTTGACCACAAACCATTTTCTCCTATATGATTTAATATTGAGTTTTTAAAACATAACATCGGATAATTTTTCCTATTCATATATTTAACTACACCCCAATCAACTCTTGTAGACCATGCTGATATAATTTCATCGATAAATGTATTATGAAATATAAAATTAACTCCTCCCATAGATGTTTTTCTATAAAAATCTTCAAATTCTCTATTTTCTTCATAATTTTTATTATTTTTATGTGTGTTACTTGAATTAAAACCTGTAAATAATATTTTATTATGATTATAAAATTTATATGCCTCCATATATTTAGTTATAATTTGTGATATAAAATTATATTTCACATTTACATCATTATCAATTAAACATATTAAACAATTACTTGAATGTTTTTCTTTTAAAAATGTTAAGGCATCTATAAATGATTTTTTACATTTTACATTTTTATCATTAAAGATAACTTCAAATTCTTTTGAAGGACAATTAACATATGTTTCATTATTTAAAATATTAATAGTATCAGTATTATTTGAACCATCATCATAAATATACCTTTTTATACACAAATTTATATCACTTTTTAATACAGATTCTAAAGTTTTTTCTAAGTATTCTGGTCTATTATAGCTTCTAACTAACAAAACAATCTCCATAATATATATATATCATATAATAAAATTATTTAAAAACAAATCTATTTTAAGAATAATAGAGAATATGCGACTAACACCTCAAAATAAAAAAGAAATTATTTCATTATTACCTGACTTTGAACTTTCTTATGAAAAATTAATACATAACAAAGTTCATAATTATGAATTATGTATGGCTATACCATATGGAAAAAAATATTTGGCTTGGTTTACTACATATAACAGACATTATGTATGTATATTTTTAGAAATAGATAAAAGATCAAAAAAAATTTATGATATTAAAATTATACCATGTTGTTTTGATAGGTCACTATGTTTTAACACATTATTTTATGGAACTATTATTAACAATAAATTTTTTATTATTGAAGATATTTTAATATATGAAAACACTCATGTAGGTGCTTATAATTCCAATAAAAAATTAAATTTGATTAATTATATATTTGAAAACAAGATTAAACAAATTTCTTATGTTAAAAAGGATATCGTTTTTGGATTACCTTTAATGAATCAAAAATATGAAATATTATTAAAAGAAATAGACAGCTTACCCTATCAAGTTTATAGTATTCAATATTATACCAAAAATGTACGATTAAATTATATTTATAAAAATGAAAATAGAAAACATGCTGTATTTATGATAAAACCAGACATACAAAATGATATTTATAATTTATATATTAATTATGAAAAGACTGGTTTACAATTTTATGATGTAGCGTGTATTCCTGATTTTACAACAAGTGTTAAAATGAATAAATTATTTAGAGATATAAAAGAGAACCATAATTTAGATGCGTTAGAAGAAAGCGATGATGAAGAAGAATTTCAAAATGTTAATTTATCCAAATATGTAGATTTAGATAAACGATATAATATGAAATGCGTATTTAATTATAAGTTTAAGAAATGGGTTCCTTTAGAAATCGTTAAAAATAAAAATATAATCACTGAACAAGAACTAAAAAATTTACAAAAAAAATAACAACTTATATATATATATGTCAAAATTTGTTCGCCAAGGTAATGAGCAATTTAATCCTAGATTATATAATAATGAAATAAATGGTGCCGGTATGAAAACAGCATGTCAAAGTCTTGGATCTCAAGCAAAAATGTCGGGAGGTTCTTCACATGCTGGAAAAGAAACATATGGTGTAAAAGGTGTTTCTAATGATGATGCCCAACTGTTTGCTGGATCATATGCTCCAGTTAAAACATCAAAATTAAATCAATGTGGTGCCGGAAAAAAGAAAGCAACAAAAAAGAAATCATCTAAAAAAAAGAAAACAACAAAAAAGAAATCATCTAAAAAAAAGAAAACAACAAAAAAGAAAACAACAAAAAAGAAATCATCTAAAAAAAAGAAAACATCTAAAAAGAAATCTACTAAAAAAAGAAAATCATCTAAAAAGAAATCTACTAAAAAAAGTTCATCGAAATCTCTTAAAAGAAAAAGTTTAGTAACTAAATTTAGAAATGCTTTTGGTATGAAAGGAGGTAATTCTCAAGGACATCATGCTGGTTACACTCCTGATTTTAATGGAATTGCTCCAAACAATAGTGCATTAGCCAATCCGCAATCTATTACTAAAACAGACTCATGTACATCACCTAATTCATATAATCACTACACTCGTGTAAGTAAATAAATATATTATATTTTTATTGTAATATATTTATTTAGATATTTTTAAAATAATAATTATAAAAATTTGTTTTTTCTGCTTGTTTTAATTCGGATAAATAAACTGATGATACAGAAGTATATGGCGAAATTGAAGATATCAATGTATCTTTCATAAATAGAAACCAATTATTTCTTGTTTGAAGTTCATCTAATACTTTATTATAATTTATTTTATATCTTCCATCATATTCATAAATTTTTTCTACTAATTCATTTGGTAAATTCATATTATAGCTATTATAAATATATTTATCTTTTGGTTGTAACTTTATGAATTAAATATAAAGCTAAAACTGCTACTGATCCATAAAAAAATTGAACTATATAATCATCTGGTAATTTTGATATATCATGACCATCTTCTGTAGTATCATACATTAAGGAAAACCCACTACATGTTTTTCCAGTAATTGGATTTTTATTATTTGCAAAACTGCATGCTGAAATCATTTTAATGTCGTTTTCAGTTAAAATTCCAGATTCTGTTCCTCTTTGATTTTTTGTATTTCTTGTTTTCATAGTAACTGTTTTGCATTTTTGAGGATTAGGACCTAAAAATGAACCAAATAAACCTATAGGACCTTGCCCTACTTTTAATGAATCTTCGATTACGCCAGGTATTAAACCTCCAGGTGGTAATGATACTTGATTATTAACATAAATTTGTCTTTTTGCGTCTGTTCCATCACTATGCTTACATTTTGCACCAGTTTTTAAGAAATAAGCATTACCACCAGCATCTCCTGATTTGGATGCTCCTTTCCCTGTAACTAAAAACCCGGTATAAGCAATCATACCATCAACATTTTTACCTAATTGTGATAATGATCCTTTTGAATTCATTCCCATTTGTTTATTTGTTTTAATATTATCTTTGTAAGGATATGACTTGCCCATAATAGCAGACATATTACCATTTTTTACATCATCAAAAAAATCTCCCATTGTATTAATATATATATATATAAAATTAAATATTATATTTTTTTAATTTTATAAAGATTGTTATTGTGATGAATTTGCAACAGTCGCTTCTGGTGAATTATTTGCTAATTTATCTATATTTTCTTTATTAGTATTAACCTGTGAATGCATTTTATTTAATGTTTTATATTGACTTATTTTTTCCATGTTTGTACCTTTAACTACACTTAACAAATCATTTACCTTTTTCGTTAAATTATTTACTCTCTCTTCTACTTTGCCTAGCTCACGAGAATCGTTGTTTTTCATAGATTCTACTGCTGGAACTTCTAAATATGATGTAATAATTAATACAACTATTATAGAAATAAATACAAAACTTAAGATACGATCTATCATTAATATATATTAAGGTAATATTTTCTATATATTTATATATTATATAGATATATATAATGTCTTGTACAAAATCGTCTATTCCATTAAATTTAATGAATATTAATCATAAAAACGCGAAAAATAGAACAGGGGCTAATTCTAAAGGATTTAGTTATGACCAACCTAAAACCAAAGCATTAGTTGTTGGAAATTACAGAGCGGATTATAATAAAATGTATCATTTAGCATATTACAATAGAGAAGAAAATACTTTATATGACCCAAATGCTTTTAGAGCTAGACCTATTAAACATTGGCGTCATCAATATGGTGAAGTTAATAATAAACAAACATTCAATAATAGAAGATTAATACATTATATAGATAAACCTGGAGGATATATTGTTAGACCTTATCAAGTTCAATGTGACTGTAGTGGTTCTGTTACTATGGTTACAGATTTTAATTTAGGTAGAGTTACTAGAGATAATAAAGTAGGTAAATTTAATACAACCAATTCTTCTACTGATAAAGATGACCTTAAGAATTATTATGAAAATAATGTAAATCATATAGATGCTCATATTACTTGTTTAAAAATAGCTGACCCCCCTTCAAAAGCTAAAAAACTTATACAAACTAAAACAACTATTAATAATAATCCCGCTTTACCTAAATATTTTCAAACTAATTTTTCATATCTACAAAATAGATGTAAAACATATAAACAAAAAAGTTTTAATTTTCAAAATACAACTGACCTCTCGGGGAACACGGTTGAATATAGCGCAAATTGTTGTCCATCTGATTCAAGATGTAAAACAACAATATATAAACCAAATAATAAACAATTCGCGGTTCAAGGTGCGGTTGATTCAAGTTCTAGAATAGCTAGATTAAAATTAAATGAAATAAATAAAGCTGCTTCGAAATCCGACAACGGTAATTTTGGTTTAGGAAATGCTCTTCCTAATGCTTATGCATATAGTGGTAGACCAGACGCTCCATTTACACAAAAATCAAAATATCAAAAACCACAATTGAGACATACCATTCATAAAGGTGGTAAGGGTCATAAAACAAGATGTATGTCTATGTGTTTTGCTTAAATATAAATCATGCTATGGTAATTTGTATTTAATTATAAAATATTAGAAAAAAATTGTAATTATAAGTTATATGGAAGAAATTTTATTCTCGATTGTTTCATCACCAATGAAAATTAGCAGTAAATCAAAAATGTTATGTGAAAATGAATTTGTAATGTTATTAGATTGTAAAAAAAATAACTTTCAATACTGTCTTCTTTATGAAAATTTATACAATGATTGTGTAAAATTAAAAAAAGAAAAAGAGAACATAAAAATGAGAAAATTAACAGTAAAAAAAATTGATTCAAAACTAAATTAATTTTATAGATTAAAAGAATTTAAATATATCTAATTAAAAATGATGTCCATTAATGAGTTTAAATATCCTACGCGGATTACAATGGAAAACTTAATCAAACAAGGGGAAAAACATAAAATAGCAAATGCTGCTTTTGATAATAATATTACAAGAGCATCTAACAAATTGGCAAGACAATATAGTGAAACAGATATTGAGATTGTACATGTTCCTATTCAATTTGAATTACTATTTAAAACATATCTAGAAAATTATAACGATTTAAATGATATTGAAAATAAATTTGATGAACCAGATTTTCATAAATCTCCATTACACATATTACATTTATGGTCTAGTTACTACAATGATTATGAAAATAAACGAGGAAGTTTTATTCATGTATTGAATGATTATATGAAACAAAAAAAGAACATATTTGTTTACTTTGATTTTCATGATTATTTAATTGATGAAGAAATTTTAAAAAAAACAGGTAATTTGGCTTATAGTGTACATTCTACATGTTGTTTTATTTATCTAGATAACAATAATAACTATAATGCTTATTATTTTAATTCACATGGCGAAGCATTAAAAAGTGATATTGCTCATGGTTATAATAAATATATAACAAGAAAAAGATATAAAAATCTAAAATTAAATAAACCTCTTGATTTTTATGTATTGAATCATTTGTTTAAATACATAAATAAATACAATGAATTATATAATTCTGGTTCATCGTTTATTAATTATGAGCCCAACGAACAATATAATTATTGTGGTCCTAATCTACAAGAAGGTGATAAATTTGGAATATGTTTTGTATTTCCATTTTTATTCTATACAAATTTAATTTCTAATTTTAGAATTAAATTTACATATAAATTAGATAATAAAGAATATAAATTTACATCATTTTATAAGTTAATAAAAAACAATAATATAGAAAAAATTATAAAAATTATTATGTGTAATTACAATAAAGTTTTACAAGGATTTGTTATTAATTTAGATAGAGAAAGTGAAGAAGATATACAATCAAATATATCTGATACCATTGGACGAGAAGGCACAAAATTTACAAAGTATCTTTATAGTTTAGTTTTAAACTTCACCACTCAAAAATGTTTTATATAAATTCATTTTCAATCATATTATATTCAAACTGTTCTGTATTTATTTTAATATAAGGTATTTTATATTTAATACACCAATTAGTGCACTTTTGAATATTATTTTTTACTAATCTTGTAATTTTATCTTCGTTATTATTTTCTATTAATTCGATAGTAGAATTAATATAGTCTATTTGCTGTTGTCCTATAGCCGCATTTATTTCTTCCATTTTTATAATAAAATAATAATTTAATTTTTCATCATATATACTGGTTATATATTTATAATTTTTTATTTGTGATATATTATTAAGTAGAGGATAAAATAGACTGCTTGAATCTGTTAATCTAAAATGTTTGCAGACAATATATCTTTCAGAATTGGCATATCGGCTTGTATTTGGCTTTACAATATAAACTTTTTCATATAAATTATTTAATATATATAATAACTGAATAATATTTAATGAAAATGAATCAAAAATTTTTAAAAAAAAATGTCCTTTATATTTCTGCATAATTAAAGCATAACACATTTGAACATATATAAGTTTAAATGATATTGATTCTTGTTGATTAAAATCTATAGAAAAATCAAATCCTCCATCTCCTGTGATAATATCCATAGAATTTTTATATTTTTCATTTACATAAACAAAATTTTTCGGATCTAATAAATCACCATTTTTGGTAATACCATAATCAATTGTAACATTTTTATTCTTATTTAAAAAATTCTGGGTTTTTTTCCAACCGGGTACATTTGTATCACTATCATCTATTAATGTCATACCAATATAGTTATCATTCTGGTTCTTTCGTAAATGACATAATGCTTCGATAAAACCTCCTGGTCCTTCGGCTAAGTGAAATGTATTTATGTTATTATAAGTATAATCATCTAATAATTTTAACATTTGAGCTATTTCTATAAATTTAAAATAAGATCTTGATAATGGTTTATATTTTGCGATTGAGTGTTTTATATCGGGTATCATTGTGTGTATAAATTCATACGGATTTATGTATTTTTTGTATTTATCCCACGATCTTTCATACTTATCTATTTTTTCTTTAGAATTCATGACATAAGAATGAAGTGTATTAGATAAAAAAATTTTGTTTTCATTTTCATCATTTGTAAACTTACATATTAGTCTACTAGGATATATAATATTATTACATGTAAATAATTGGTAGTAACTCATACTAATAATAATAAATTAAACTTTATGTTGTTATTTATTATTATTCTACTAAGCGAATTTTTTTACCTTTTTTATCTGATTTTTTACGCACAGAAATGGTTTCTTCTTGTAGTAACTCATCTTCTTCTGTTTCAATTATTACACTTTTCGCATCTACATTTCTAATCTTTTTAAAGACAAAATATTTATTTAAAAATGATATTGTTTTTTCATTATCAGTCATATATAATGATTTTTTTATATCCTTCTTTATATTTTTATTTCGTTCGATATCTTGTTCTAATTGTTCAAATAATTCTTTAAAATTTCCCATTCCATTTGGTAATCCCATTTTTCTCGCATCTTCATTTTCAAGGGGAACAAAGCCATAATTTTCCATCACTCTAATAAAATAATTGAAGTTAACCAAATATTCTCTAAAAGTTTTATTAATAGTCTCTTGATAAATATCAATACCAATTCCTAAACTGCTTACATCATCCTTTAATTTTTCATTATCATATTGTTTTGTAATTTGCCAAATTTTTTCGTTGTTATCTTTATTCATTAATGTAATACCGTCGCCCTTTTTCTTATTTTTTAATCTTTCAAAGATAAGATTACCATCATAACAACCACCAATAAAATATCCATTTACTTTTGTACATTCACATAAATTTCTCATAAAATTCATTAACACATCTTTGTTTTCAAAGAAATAATGAAGGGCAAATTGGCATGAACTAATATGAAATCCTTCTACACCTTTACCATATTGTTTAAAAACACCTTTCCCTAATTTATCTTCATTTTTATGACCTTCACCAAATACTGCCTTTGTAATCATTTTATCTTTTTCATTAAACAAAGCATCACCTGATTTTATATTTAATCTACTGTCTCCATTTACAAATAATGCTGAAGGCATTGAAGATAAATCCTTTCTATAATCTAAATATCTTGCGCAAGCGCCTCTTACTCTGTTCTCAATGTTATCCTTTGATAAATCAAGTCCAAATACAAATGATAATTTTGCCTGAATCCATTTTGGAAAATCTCCTCCCATACCAACAGCATAATCAATTAATGTATCTCCTCTAGTTGAAACACTAGTTATTAATTTCTTTTTTACAACGATATTATGGAAATCCCTTAAAGATTGAGTATTATTTGTGCTTGAACTACGATTATAATATACATCATCGTCTTGGTTGTTTTCTGGTATATTATCACCTGTTTTTAACATTTCTACTGTAATAGGATTATGAATACTATACCAATTACTATTAGCAACATGATAGGCATTACCATAATTTTTACCACCATTTCTATATTCTGCTGTCTTATCATATCTTACTTTAATAGGAATCCATCTTTCCTTTTTAGGTTTTGACATGTCATATTTAAATTCTACAATTGTTTTATCTGTAAAAACATCCCCTTCTTCAGTAGTCATTTGTTTATTTCCAGCATCATCATTTATTAATTTCAATTCACATATATGTGCTTCATTATCGGCCGGATCTGATGGATAAAAAGGAACCGGTTTATATTTATCTTCATTATCATAATAACTTTTATTTTTAATATTATCGTTTATTACATCATTCACAGGATTTATATAACCATGATCATCTTCATTAAATCCACATCGTAATTCTAATGATTTAAATTGAGTTATTTTATTTTCATTTGTTAAATCATTTCCATCTACAAATAAATTTCCAATATAATCATCATTATTTTCCGCCTTCTTAGTAGTTACTAAGAAATCAATTGTATTAAACTCCGGAGGTTTCCATTTAAATGAATAATCCCAGGTAACTCTTTTAAGTTCACTTGCTTTACCTTTCTTATTTCCACCTACACCATTCTCTATAGGAGTAAATATTAAACCATCAGTATTGTATAGATACATATCTTTTTCTACCTTATCTAAAATTTGACGACAGCATCCAAATATGTTATCACCTGTTATATCCATCATAAATTCCTTATTAATAATTTTTATTCCTTTTCCTTCCTTAAAATCTAACTTATTAATATAGGAAATCAATAATGGTAATCTATATTTTGCCTTATCTTCTGTATCATCTAGAGGAACAAAAGATAGTTCTCTAACAGAATTGCCTTTTATAAAATAAATATCAAAAGCAGCATATAAATTAATAAAATTTCCAAATTTATCATGTATAATATGTTCACCATCTAATAAACTATTATATTGCTCTTTATCTTTTGCTTTTATTCCTGTAAATTCTATTTCCATATTTGTTGTAATTAAATAAATTTTTCCACTTTTTGAAATATACATTAATTTTCTTTCACCATCAGCTTTATCTGTAACTGTATAATAATTCCTTATGTTAGGGGTATTATTATTTTCACTAGAATGTTGAACATTCTTCATTTGAAGTGTAAATGAAGATGGTCCACAAAAATCACTTGTTCTTATCTTTAATTTACCATTTTTTCCTATTAATTTAGAGGTATCTCTACCTATTAATTTTAAGTAATCTTCTTGAACATCTTTTTGCTCTGGATATGATATAGGATAATTTGTTCCTTGAAGGCCTGATAGAACATGCGTAATACTTTTTTTAATGATTCTTTCTAATTTATCCACATCGTTAAATAACTTATGTGGACCAACTTGTTCATTTATTAATTCAATTTCTATTTCATAAATCTCAGGATTATTTAAAACATTCGAATCGTCAAAATTATATGTTAAAATAGGTTTATAATTTGAATCAATATTGCTTGATTTTGTAACACTTAAATCTACTTTGATTGGATAATCAGGGTGTATAAATGTAATTCTATTCATATACCTAAACATTTTTTTAGAATCTGACCATTTATCCTTTATTTTAGTCGCAATCTTTGAATTGCTATTAATTTGTACTTCTGTTTGATATGATATTTTTAAATTATAACCGTCATTTTTAATTGGATATATTGGTTTATTATTTTCATCCTTTGCATACATTTTTGATACAAAATTTACTACAGATTTATATGGATTTTTTTCTATAATTTTTTCAATAGAGTTTAATCTACAATAATCTTGAATATTAGAAATACCATTTATTTCTGTTCTTATATTAGATAATTTTATTTCACCTGTTCTAGGATCTTCAAATTCATTTTGAATTTTTAAAATATGAATCCCTAATTCATTTGATGAATAATATCCTAATGATTTTAATTTTTTGATTACATTATCAAAACTTATTTTTGTAATTTTTTTAATATTTCTAGTTGCAAATCTCACTTCTAATTCATTTTGACTTTGTCCTATGCGAGCCTGATAGTTTTTTTCATCTAAATGGAATTTTAATATATCATTTAATGTTTTATCATTTTTGCTCATTGTGCTATAATATAATAATTGATATTTATTTTTAATACATATCAATTTAATTATTAATGATTTATAATATTTGAAATTATAAAAAGTCTATATCATCTATATCATAAATATCATCACTATCATAAATATCATTGCTATCGTCATCACAACATGTATCGCTTACATCACCTTCTAAATTTTTTATTTTTTCAGTTAAACCACATATTTCTTCATACTGTATTCTATTTTCTTTAATTAAATACTCTATCGCATTCATATGATCTATTGATTTCGTTTTTTTTAATGTTATTAGTTCTTCTATATCTAATTTTGTTTTATCTAAAAAACAGTATGCAACTAATACAGGATCTATTATAAATGGATTATAATTACCTTGGTGTTTATAACATAAAATATTCTTAAAATATTCTTCATTATCAACAGGATCTTGAAGAGCCCATTTTATCATAGTATCAATATTTATAATATCTTCTATTTTATCAATACATTTATATTTTATAACAAAATAAGCTATTGACCTTGCTACTTTTCCTCTAGAATAATCATTTGGAACTATTACATTATCATTTTTATTTACAGTCATAATATATCCTTGGTTTTTATAAAAATCTTTTGAATTTTCAATTTCCTGACCTTCATTATCAAAGAATTTTTCTGTATAATCAAAATTATAATCGTCAATATCAACATATTTAAAATTTTCTCTATGATGATTTAATTTTGAATTACATAAAAATAAATTGTGCATATCTGAATACATAATATCTTTTTCAGGATGTTTTTTAAAATATGACTTAGGAAATACATGTTCTAAATTTTTTTTTTCTTCTATATTATTTATATCACCATATAAATCTATTTTATTTATCTCATTATGAAATATTTCACACACATTATCATATTTTATATGTTTATAATTTCTATTTGTTTCTTCATTAAAATAATCGATTAGTTTGTCCGATGATATATTTTCAATAAGTATTTTATTTAATTTTGACATAAAGACTATATAATGACATAATATATTCTTATTTACACATATATTAATTTTAACCATGTTTTATTCATTAATCCCCTCCTTGTCTATCATGGTTTCTTTGGCGACATTATTAATAATTTTATTTTTATCATCATCTATATCTGCTTTCATAATATTAGATATGATTTTCATATATTCTTCATCATCAGCATAAGTAGGATTCTCTGTTATCCATTTTGGTATTTGTTTCATATTTGCTTTATTTATTTCATCTATTGCTTTTTTCATTTTATCTTTATTATCTGTTTCTTGTTCCCATTTATCATTATCTTTTACATATAATATTTCGTTTTTTATATTACTACAATGTATAGGGCGTTTATGTGTATCTAATTCTTTTAACCCATCAATAATAATTTTACTTGTTCCTTCTACAAATCCTAATTTACCAGTATTCTCTAAATCTTTTAACTTTAATTGTAGAGAGTTAACAAATTCCATTATATTCAAAGCATCTTTACATGTTTCATTTAAAAATACATTTATATTAAAATGCTGAGTATTATTTTGTGAATAAGTTGTATTACCTAGTTTTGGTATCATTTCGTGTATGGTTTTTTGTAACTCGTTATTTTGATCCACCAGTTGAACAAACATTTCTTTATAATCAATATTTTCTTCTTTTTTTTCTGTTTTAATTTGTTCATTTAATATATCAGTATCATGCTTACAATTTTTTTTATGTTTAGATAATGAGGACGAATGTTTATATTTTTTTCCACACACACATTCATACATATCATTTGATTTTGGGATTTTTTGGGATTTTTCGTTAGTATTTGTTAGTATTTTATGTTTTCGAGTGAATAAATGTTTATTAAAATCTTTTTTGTTACTTGTGAAGTAGAAGCATTTATCACATGAATAATTTTGGGGATTTTTGGGGATTTTTTTGTTAGTCATTATTAGTATATATGGCTAATAAAAAATCCCTAAATCGTTTTTTGCCCAAAATCATATTTTTTTAACATCGTAACAAAATATTTTGCAAAAAACAGGATTTTACGGGGACCCAGTCTCAACGATTTTTTTTTTTTTTGCAAATTTATAAATATTTTAATTTCGGAGAATCA
>Ga0209092_10002053_pt1 | contig 18903 bp, 11 predicted proteins | sample FraStrMetagenome_FD_187446 | JGI IMG/M metagenome (GOLD analysis project Ga0209092, IMG submission 187446) | Marine eukaryotic phytoplankton communities from Arctic Ocean - Fram Strait ARC3M Metagenome (SPAdes) (version 2) | ecosystem: Environmental > Aquatic > Marine > Oceanic | place: Fram...
ACAATGTACCAAAGCCAAGATATAATTGTTCATGGCAAGTCCTTAATCAAATTTTACACAACAAAGGTAAAAGATCTAATGACAAAAGTTATATGTATAAAAAATTTAAGTAAAAGAAAGACTTCTATCCTACGAAAAAATGATATTGCAATCATACACTTTCTTAGGGCTTCTTATTATGGAACATCAAAAAGAATTTCAATCAACACAATTGTAGAAGGGCTATAAAATCTGATTGCTTTCAATCTCATGGTTCTATTTTTATTCTATGCAAAACTCATGTTACAATCTAGGTTCCGCGAGAAAAAAAAACCCTGACTTTCTTCTCACGGAACCGTATATTATATGAAAAATCATGCTTTACCAATTTTCCTACTTTAGATTTTCAGCTTTGATCTCACAAACATGATCGATAATTTTACTCTGCATCTAGACCCACATATTTTTTTAATTGTCATTCCTCTAAGACTATCTTAAACATAGAAGACGTGCTTATATCAGCATTTTAAAAGGATAGAAATGCATTTTCCTTCTCTTGAGAAACAATAACAATACACTTAAAAAGAAACAAAAAATGCAGGGGGTAAAGATAGAATACGATTTTCATGTATGGATGTCAAAGGAATACATTCTAGAAAGTAATTGCATTTTGCATGTGAAGTGTGTATTTTGCAAGATATCATAGATAAAAAATTGAATTGATTGTTCAGTTTTTTCGTTATGGTTCTTCTGGTAATTCAAAGATAGTTTGAAAAGACTTCATTTCAATCAGATAACCATTATGTGTTGTAAATTGGTTGATTCTGATTGACTGATTTTATGTGTCCTTGTGAAAAATAAATTTTCTTATGTGCTTGATTTTGATCAACCCTACATACTTCTGAATAAAATTTCTTTAAATATTTAATCAAAAAAGGTTTTATTTAGCAGGTCCTATTAATTTTGGGATGAATTTTAAATTTTTTATTTTGTATTTTTCCTTTTTCTTCCTAAGTATTTTATACGTGATGAAAATAAATAACTGTCCCACAGTTTTAACGTTTCTTATAATGTCTTAATGGATGTTATTGTTCGAGAAATAGCTTTTAATTTTTATTTGAGGTCTTCATGTTACATGGCTTAACTTCAATGAATACCTTTACCTTTTGAATGGTGTACTATGAAATTTTATCAGGAGAATAGAGTCACGCGCGACATCATGAAACCGTAGTGTCCGAAAGCTGGGGAGCTGATGTAAATCATCCTCTTAGACAACACTACTCACGATATGCCAGTTGTTGGGGTCTAAGAAAGCGCCAAATGACCCTAGTTATCGAAATGATAAAGGCATAGGACAAAACAAAGGAAGATCTGATCAATCATCCTGGCTTGGTAGCAAATTACAAGGCACTGATAATCTGTTCACAATTTGAACATTCAGGAAAGGCTTGGGAGCCACCTTAATAAAATATTAATTACTACGTAATTCATAACGTTCGTGCTTATGAACATTAAGGGCATACGAACAGGTAGCCACAAAATGCAACTTATCAATCAAACATGTACAATGTACAAATTTAAATATGTTTCTTTTCATACTCTTTCATTGTTTGCTTTATTATTTTTGATTTCAAATCAATTGGAAGCAAGATAGAAAATAGAAAAATTACCAATGGAAACAAATTGATGGATATTCTGAGGCGTTACCTTCAGACAGTAATCGGATTCGGCAATGATCAAGATGGTCTATTAAAGGTGAATGCTATTATTGCAGAATATCTTAAGCAATATTAACAATTTAGTTGATCTTGCAGAAGGAAAAGATGGCATAAATACTCTTTGCTAAAACCATCTGGCTTGATGCCCCAACCAGGATGGAATGCACCAGATCCAAATCCTTTTAATTTGCAACCTCATATGGTAGCTCAAAGTGGAACTTCCATCTCCTCTCTTTGTGAGAAATGATTGGTAACAGCAGCATATGATGCATGTCAAATCTATGATTCAATTGAGAGGAACATTGAAATCCCTATTTTGAATAGGCTACGCTTAAAAGAATTTTGAAAGCATAAAGAGGTAGCTGATAATTATAGTGAACCAGAAACATTACCTGTACTATAAAAATTGTTCATGATTCAGAAATTTCTCTACCAGTTTACAACTTATTTTAGAGAGATTCTTGGTGTATCTAAGATAGCCCTATCATATGTGATCCAAGAAAACGCAGTAGTGCCACTAGTTTTACCTGATCTGAAGGCAAATAGGCCATGGACTATAGAACACAATTCAACGATAGAAGAGCTAGTTACTTTCTCTTCTTGTGCTGGGAGTGCTTTTGATGCTGATAATGCTAGAGTTTACAATTTATTGGTATCTCACCTTGCTGGAACAGCTGCATTAGGATCTACGTCACGTTGGCAAAAATCTCACAACGGACGCGGTGCATACTTAGACTTAATGATGCATAACTTGAGTTCTGCTAAATGGGAAAAGACCATAGCTATAACTGAAAAGGTATTAAATGAAAGAAAACGGAACGGAGAGAATACTAGATATCCTCTACGCATTCATATGGCTCGTCATCGTAAAGCATACAATGATTTACTCTAAGAGCTTTGCAACAAATTACATATGATTTGAGAGATATTCTTCTGAGGATCAATTCTAATAGTCTTCCCTGATGACTTTTCAACAATCCGATGAAAATAAATTTTACAAATCATTATTCACGCTTAAAACGTATTTCTGAATGAAAATGATAAGGTTGAATTTCCTTTCTTTCTCTCTTGATAATTGTATGGTTCAAATGTATTATGAGATAATCGCTTTAGGATTGTGCTTTCGTTCATCATTTATTTTGGCCCAGAATTATCAGCTTGGTTTTTACGAGTTCGTTCGATAGAGAGATAAGCACACCTTTCTACTATTCTTACATTTGAACGACAACACAGTTTATTTCCTTTCATGAAAACAACATGTATCTGAAAGAAAATTATGATATTTCGTGAAAGATTTGATTTAAACTTTTTAACATAATTATTCAAATAACAAACTTCTATTGTCTACACCAAAAGTATATATTCTTCTAATTTCTTATTTTATTACTATTGTACATATTTCACTTTGTGATATTAACTTACAAACCGTCTCCTTTTTATCCGTTTGGATTTCTTCTTTGTCCCTTTGTTTTTTAATTTAACATTTTCATTCCCATGATCAGTTCCAAAAATATAAGCTCCGCCATATTTACTTTCATCTTTACCATGAATAAATCGAAATGTCATGCTATCAGCTGATATACTGATGCGATCAATTACATGTCCAGTGCGTTTTACTTTTCCACTTTGATATGAATCAGTATTTGGATAGTCAGACACTGAAGTACCATCAGGCCCTATATAATCCACTCCATTTGCATGAAATGCATCGAAAGCATCGCCATAGTTCAGCCCTGTTTCCAAATTATATTTTCCGTCCGCTTGAAGTAATGCATTGATATAATGATTTCCGTTCTGTGGCCAATCAACCTGATTCGGTGATCCATCGTTTTCCAACTTAGCCTTTTCGTCCACGTGCCATATGAGCAGCCCCCCTTGGGCAATAGTTTTATCGAATAATTGTGGCTGACGATTTTCAATTAACAGGTATTCATTTTTCTTGTATCCATCCCTGATTATATATATCGTTGGTGTGTTATAGGATGCTGTAATCTCATATATGCCGCTCTTACTTATTTCTATTGGTTCTATCCATCCTAATTCAATTTTGTTCCATGGGGACATGATAGGTGGATATCTTTGACTAAAATCAGCGCCCCACGCATTTCCCATTAGACCGTAACTACCTATCCCTACTCCTATAGATCCTCCATATTGGTCCGAAAGACCAAGAAAATGAGCAATCTCGTGAGATATGACTCCAATATGCATAACGTCGAAGTAACATTCATATTGATTGATCCCCCATAGAGCAGACGCAAGTTGATATTCCTCAACCTTTAAATTAACATGTCGTCTTTGGGATTCCCATGGAACAGATAATGTCCACATATGGGACCAAATACGATGTCTCCAGTTTTTATTTCGACAATCTCGTCCACCAAATTCAGCACCATATCCAGAATGTAGAAATGTGATTGAATCTATAATATGATCTTTGTCACGATCAAAATCATCCCAGTCAAAACTTGGGTCAGAGTCAATAACATTCAATGCTTCAATCAATGCATCATGAATGATTGATGAGCCCCCAGCATTTCCATTTGCGTAATAGGATTCAGTCTGTGATAATTGTATCCATGGGTAAATCACACTTTCTATTTGAAATTGACCATAAGAAGAAGTTGTGTAGACGTCCCTGACACTCCCAGTAGCAGCTAGAAAAGATGGACCATTAGAGTTAAAGACATCATCATAATCCTGTGGTGAAGGTAACATATGAATGTCATGATCTGCGAAACAAACTAGTACGACAAGGTTTTTCATTATATCGACTTTTATTTGTTGTTCGAGCGGGTTTGCACTTATACTTTCGACAGTGCGGAATTTATCTCTCTTTCGTTTTTGTTTCATTTTATAATTTTTCGAGTTTTGATTCCATTCATGATGCCAATGCTCGTATGAAGCACTAGTATTTTCTTTTGGACTTGGTATGGCCCCTGTAAATCTCTCCAAACCCATTTTGGAAGGATCGAATTTTCCAACTGGAACATCCGAAGGTTCGAATTGACCTGTTTCACTGTTGTGTTGAGCATAAACACTCCATTTGTTTTCTGTTTCTACAACAGGGTATCCAAGTGAATCTGATAAATAATGAAATTCAAGATCTCCATTCATTCGTAAATATATAAATGTGCCGTCCGGCTGTTGCTGTTTGTAGGAGAGTGGATATGCTGGCATGGAAGCAAATACCATGTCCATGCAAAATAGCAGGGTCATAGCAGATCCTCTTGTCAATATCATCATTGAAAAAAAATTAGGTTGTATACGATGCATGATTCATGATTGTTCCTTTTTCGTTTGGAAAAGATCGACGTTATCGTTGCCTTGATTATTAATGAATCGTGTTAGAGGACTGTTATAAATATGTTGACCCTTCCATTCTTTTGCACCCAGTCCATTCCGAACCAAATTTATTAGGAGTACATTGTATAAGTGTGTATTCATTATTTTATTTAAAGAGTCATGTTTAAAAATAAATGAGCAACGGAAATTAATGCAATTATATAATATAGCGAATCCAATAATTTTCTGTATGGTACTTAGGCCCGTTGATGTGGTAAAAATTACGCGTAATTTTTCAAATGTAATTTTTTTAATATAGGTATGATGTTGTGTTGTTGTGGTATGCTATATTTATCGTGTGGTAACAGCAATGCACTATGACAGAATCTGTACTTTCACGGCTTATAAGATCTGTAAAAATTTCTTTCACGTAAGTGAATTGTCGGCCCGCATGCGAGGAAACTAGAATTTCGTACAAATCCCAAGCAGCTACATCAAAATAAATGGGGCATCGTGTAAATGTATATGCTGTGGTGAGAAAGAGAGAAGGGTTAGTTAAGTTAAATCATATGGGATTGAAATTGTGATGCGTTAGCACTTTTTATTATTGGGTTCGTTTTGCACTGGTGACTAATTGTAGTTTTGTGTAGAATGTGGTGATATGGTCGGTGTTGGTGATGGTTGGTGGACATTCTATTTTTGAACTTTCAAAGAATCCAAGATGTGAAAACTTTCTTTGGAGTAATCACGTAAATCATATTGAAAAGTTCAATCAAAAGTCTAAAATATAAACCAAACATAGCGTTTCTTATAAAGATTAAATTTTATTTGTTTCTTATGGGATGTATATCCTTCATTTATTTTTAGTTGTTGTTCGTTGGTTTTTTACAGGTAGTGCAGTGTCATGAGTGGACGTTATATCTATAGCCAGTATGATTGATTGATTATTTGATGATTCGTTAACCTTAGATTCGTAAAATCTTGATATTAAAGAAATAGACAATGGAAGACTTTGATCACCAGCCAAAGATTCCATTTGACAAATGTAGTAAATGTGTACATACTACAACTAAGTATGTATGTATATATGAGTGGGACAAAAGGTCCCATTATTTCTATAGAATTATAAATAATCTTAGTGAGACTCAAGAGTTTTTCCGAAAAATTCTCTTAATACATAGCCTATTCCTTCGATTAAACAAACAAACAAACCATCATACTCATACTGCTGTTGTGTATTTGCCGGAAAAAATCTCGAGAAGTATTTGAGTTAACGATGATAATTACCAAGAGAGAAAAAAGAACTTTCTTAGAGGAATAGGCGTCTAAATAATAGAAACGAATAAAATTTGTTGATCTAAATTAGCTGAGTGATCATTAGCTAAAAATACATTTCAAACTATCTTAATCATAATTTAAGCAGACACGAACGATTTCGTCGTTTATTTTCACTTCACATTAAATCAAAATACTTTTGTCCCTTTCAGCTTTTCATATTTTCCACCGTTATGGACCAGAACATTGATCCATTATAAAGACATCGCAACTGAATAGAATGAAAGAGAGAAATAAGATGGAACAGCCCAAAGAGACTAAGAATTATTATAACTCACAAGACGGATACGGAGAATTGATCGCAACACTGCGACAATGTCAAGAATTGAAATCTACGAAAAGAATGATGCCAGCAAACGTACTGACAAATATGAAAACGTTTCTACAGAACAATACACCAGCCTCTGCATTCAGAAAAGTACGGGACCATGATAAATCTTCGGAGTCAGAAGAATCTGATTTGTATTTGGAGAAAACTGGGATCACCTTACGCCAATTACGAATCATATGGGACTTTACACAAAATAAATGTGATCAACAGGAATGGAATCTTGAAGGGTTCAACAACCATGATGACAAATACATTGCACTCACTCCAGATAAAATTACTCTGCACCACCTGGAAAAACTCGTCATTAGACCTATTACACAACAAAAACAAATATCACTCTCAGATATGTTTTCTCATGCGACTCTTGACAATCCTCGGTGGTATGTTACAATGAATAAAAGCACAACCTTCCAAGATCTTATTTTTTGCCTAGAGCAACATTGTAAAGATTTTTCGATTCAGAACGGTGATCAAGGAGGATTGGGTATGTCTGAAGACACTCCTCTTTGGATCGGTTCTTTTTCTATTAACCTATGGCAAGAGAGTAATCTCAAACATCATGCAAATGTTCGTGCACTGAGATCCTTCAGAAAAAACAACATTATAATTGTTGATAGGAAAGGAGAAATATTTGAAAGCGAAGAATTCACTAAAATTATGAACATGAAAAGAAAAGACAATAAAAACGCAATCTCGAATGTATCGGCTTGTATTTATACAGCTCATAAGCATTTGGTTGATCTAGGCAAACATGAACATCGTTTTGCTGTTGGAGTTACTTCGCATGGAGCAATATCAGACAAGCTAGATATTCGTACATTTGTGCGGGAGGAACAGTTTCCTGTTGTACTCATGGAGACCTTTCTGAACATGCAAATTAGTGATGAAAAATCAATTGGGAATACATTACATCGAACCTTTATAAAAACACCAGCCATTTTTCAATGGATGCTAAGCGATACACTCAAGCTCTATAATAAAACAAGCTTTTATGATCATTTATCAAAATCTCTGATAGTGCTTCGAGTTTATGATGCCTCGTTCGGGTCTACATTTGTTAGGTCTCTTGCCGACTTCATTGAGCGATGCGAGAAGCTGGATGATATTACAATCCAAAATACAATTACAAAAAGAAACCTAATCACTGATATTGATGTCAAATATTTAGCGAGCGTATTGAAAGAGAAGCAACATGTAATTAAAAAGCTTGATTTATGGGGAACAGATCAAAGTTTAATGCAGATTTTGATAGAAGAGGGAGGATGTGATATACTCTTTGATTCAGACGAAAAAGGATATACAAGAATCGATTACGTGTACAGACAAACTATTCCAGATTATACCGAGATAACATTCCTTCAACGAGCATTTTTGGATTCAGATAGGCCACTCTCATCACTGACGAGAGATAATGTTCGCTGCACTCTGCAGTGGGCCTTACTTTTGAACAAAGAAGACTTGAATGGGTACTTGGCTGCTCCAGAAGGCGTTTTTCTGAAACAAATACTCAATATGAGATTTTGTCGAAAGAACGTTTTATTCTTAACATTATTGAATATGGTCATCCAGATGGTCATTGTCGTTTATGTGTCTTTCGATATTGACTTGACACAAAGTATGTTGCATGTAAGCATACTCTTAAGCTGTCTTGCAGTACTTTCTCTGTTCGAGGTAATCCAAATTGTAAACAGTATTGAAATCAAGGAGCATCTTGCTTCTTTCAAGAATTTTATCAATCTAGCTCAGACTGGACTTGTATCATGGTATTTACTTTGGAAGACTTGGAATCTGCCTAATCAATATTGGGACGCATATTTGCTAGTAGCAGCAACTGGAGTTGTATGGGTGAAGCTTTTGTTCTATGCAAGCTATCTTTTGTATCCTTTAGCGATATTTATGTCTGCTTTAGGCCAGGTAAGTCTATGATACGAGTATATGGTTGAGATTGATATTCAAAATCTTCGCAAATGTATTGATTTTTACATTTTCTTCTCTTGTGATATTGTCTTGAATATACACAGATATTGATTGAGTTGATTCCTTTCCTCTTCACAACACTTTTGACTACATCTATGTTTGCTCATATGTTCCAAGTAGCGCATGAATTTGATTGTGCTTACAATGAGCTCATTGATTGTCCGCATACCATCACAGATTGGTTTTATACGAAGTGGGAAGGAAATACATTCCTTGCATACACCTACTCAGTCAATATGATGCTAAAAAGTGTCATGTGGTTCGATGAAGAAGACGAAGACAATATATCTGGTTTACAATATGTCATCATGTCAGCATATGCCTTCACGATAGGTATTCTTCTCTTGAATGTAATTATTGCGATTGTGAGCAACGCATTTACCAATGTGCAAGATAATGCAGAAAGAGCTGTATGGACATATAGACTCACATTAGTAGGTGAAGTAGATTCAATTGAGAGCTTTCTGTCTTCGTGTTTATCATTAGTGACAAGATGTCGATGTTTTGCAAGGTCTGCAAAAGAAAAGGAAAGAAGGCTCAGATTAAAACAACAGAAAGCTCTCAATGCTCGAAGACGCTTTGACTTTACATCCGATCATATGCCTCACAACGCTGAAGCAAAATTGCGGAAGTTGATAGATTGGTGGAGAACCGGAAATTCTCGCAATGCTCTGTATGTGCATGATCGACTGCTGTTGTTTTACTTGTATGCTCCTCTAGATCAGGTAGTCATGCCTGGAAAAGAATTGCGAAAGATTCTCATAGGACCAAATACGAATATATGTTGGAAAGTGTTAGCGTGGTTTTTTGAGTTGATTTTGCTATTTTCGAACACAGCATTATCACTGGTGTTCTTTTTGCTGGGATTAGCGACACTGGGTTTATTATGGCCCGGGCCAATGACAAGAAAGTTTTTTGACATCGATCCAAAATCAACGGTTGATGCCACATCAAGTTTGTTGAATGAGCAGAGAGAAGAATTAGATGAGAAAAACGAGACAATAGCACGCCAAAGTAAGCTGATAGAAGAGAAGAATGAAAGCAAAGATCTACAGGAGGAGAAGTTTAAGGGAATTTCGCATCTACTAATAGATCAGAGAAAGGAAATACATTCCAAGAATGATTTTATAGCCAAACAATATTTCATGATACAAGATCAGAGTAAAATGATCCAAGATCATTTGGAAAAAGTAGATAACTTGATGAAAATCATAGAAGAGCAGAAATTACAAATACAGCAGCAAACTACAAAAGAAGGCACTGCTAATAAAACTCTGAATGTGCTATCGCAACAAATATCTGAGTTGCTTGAGAGGACGAAGGAAAAAGAGAAGAAAGAAAATAAAGATAAGGGCTGGTTTGGAGGAGGAAAAGCAAACGACAAATAAATTGGAAAAGAATAATGATTCACAAGCTTCCCCATGTGTATACGAAGATGTGCGAAACCTTTCGGAAAGGTTGTAGATTGATGAATGTGACAATGTAGGCACTCCTTTGTTTTTGAAGAAAATCTTGTTTTGAACTTAGCTTGTCATATTTTATATGTGCCAATTGTAAAATTTATGATTCATTTACTGTACTCTCTGGCCTTAAGATTTTTCCTATTGTTTTTCTATGGAAAAATAAGTGTTCTATTTCACTCTAATATGAGCAGACACGAAATCATATGACTTCATCTTTCTTGCATCGTTAGAAAGAGTCCGAATCCGCAGAAGCACTTATTTTATTTTCAAGAACAATCATGAAACCAGGCATATTAAGATAAATACAAATATAAGTATTTGAAGAAGTCAAGATGATTATACCAAATATATTTTTTTGTGAATGTCTAGAAACAGAATTTTCCGGTCCTTCTATCACTTTTGAATCAGATCTTCCTGAGAGATCTATCTCGAGTTGTCAGCTGGAGAAACAATTGACTTTTTCTAAAAACACCATTGAAAACCATGATGAAAAACTTTGCTTCAGAAGAGAGATGATATGAAAATTGAATCGTGCATAACGATGAGAGTAGTAAAAATCAAATACGATTATCCTTCCTATGAAATCAATCGTGCTGTGAATCTCTACTTACTACATACACATTTGAATTTATGCAATTGTGCAATTTTCTCGTATTTTTGTACATACCTCAATATGAATATGGGACTGATCGTAGAATAAAAACCAATGCTGGATTGAATGATGAATATTATTTGGTGTATAGCACTACATAAAAGGCAATCGTCATCCTTTGCATAAAATTCTCAAAATCCCGACGGACGGCGAACATTATCATTTCATTTGTCTCTTTGCAAAAGTTACTAAACATTTGCCGTCACCATGTCAGCAGAATGCGATCAACCGATCTACATGGCAACTGTCAGCGCGCCAACCAATATTGCGTGTATTAAATATTGGGGAAAGGCAAGCATTGAATATAATACCCCCATCAATTCCTCCGTCAGTGTAACCTTGGATCAATCTGATTTATGTGCCATGACCACTGCTTCAGCTTCACTGAGTTATACAGAGGATAAACTGTGGCTCAATGGTATAGAAGAGACACCCAACAAACGATTCTATGCCTGTTTGAATCAGATTCGAGCAATGGCAGGTGATAAAGTCGATCCAACTTCTGGAAAGGTGATTGTCTCCTCAGAACAATGGAAACAAATGAAAGTCCACGTCTCCTCCTACAATACCTTTCCCACTGCTGCTGGTTTGGCAAGTAGTGCCGCTGGATATGCTGCCTTAGTCTCAGCCTTTAAGGAACTCTTTCATGCAAAGGAAAGCTTTCCAGGTGAATTTACGACAATTGCTCGACAGGGTAGTGGAAGTGCATGTCGCAGTCTCTATGGGGGCTTTGTTGCCTGGCGCAAAGGCTCCTCCGAAAATGGGTGGAAAAATAGCTTAGCAGAGCAAGTCTGTGATGAGAAACATTGGCCAGAGATTCGTGCTTTGATTTTAGTTGTTTCAGATCAAAAAAAGACTACGTCTTCTACGACAGGAATGAGCAATAGTGTCTCCACTTCTAAATTGTTACAACATAGAGCAGAACACATAGTGGATGGACGTATGAGTGAGATTGAAAAAGCCTTTCATGACAAAGATTTCCCAACCTTTGCTAAACTTACAATGGCCGATAGCAATCAATTCCATGCTACTTGTTTGGACACTTATCCTCCCATTTTCTATATGAACGATGTATCCAAACAAATTATTCATTTAATTCATTGTTATAATGAGTATAGTGGGGGAATTCGTGCTGGGTATACTTTTGATGCAGGTCCAAACGCCGTTATTTATACGCTTGAAAAATATAGTCTGGAAGTTGCAGCTCTTATGTTATATTGGTTCCCTTCCAAGGATATGAAAGAGTATTTGACTTGTTCATCGAATAAAGACATTTTCAAAAAGTTGGAATCCTTTTCATTGGATCCAGAATTATTAAAAGCCACCGAGGCCATTTGGAGTTTGACTCATGAGCAAAATCAAACACATGTAAAACACGTGTATTTTACCAGAAGTGGACCTGGTCCATTAGTGTTGGGTGAAGAGAAGGCTTTAATTGACACCAAAACTGGAAATAATTCGTATCATCGTTGAAGAATGTTTCAAGCAAGAGTTCTTTTATTGATCGAAGATAGTCATAAATGAAAACAATCTTAATATCATAATTTGAGTCAATTTTTTTGGTCACAATTTATGCTCTAATACAGCAATGATAATAAAACTTACAAGTACGAGAATATTCAGCCTGTACAGGACTGGACTACTTCAAACTTCATTTATCGCTTCAAGAAAAGAAAGAGAATGTTGATAGGATAGTATTAGTCCAGTATCGTTCTTCAAAAATCTACTGAGAAAGATTCCTAGTACCAACATAAACGTATTCCAAATATTAACAATAATTTCAAGCGCTAACTTCTATTGTAATGTTATGGCATCCTTCCTGCGCACACAAAATGATGAAATACACTCATGCTGAGACAAAAAAATGAAAAATAAAATCAAAATGCTATTGTCACCATTTTGTCTTCGCAAAAGCTGCTAAATAAACACGAATACAACAAATTCAGATAGATACACACATAGGCAGTTTTGAACCTACTTAGAGTACATAATTTGAGATAAAGTACACGTTTGGAGTTGATTAATTGTTTAGGTAGATAAAAATTTACGACTGGTACTAAGAAACGCGCGCGACGTTGGTAACCATACAAAAAGATCTTTTCGTACCATTTAAATGAAATCACACCGTACACATATATCATTTCAAAAATTCTTATGAAACGAACGCGCTGTGCAAACATTCCTAACCACTTTTGTCTCAAAGTGTATTCCGATCATAACCCTAACCCTAACCTCCTGCCAAGTTTGATATTTTCACGGAACCTTTTCCAACCCTAAAGGTCACAAATTGGAACGAAAGGAATAAACAAATAAAAGTAAGATCCAAGCTTTTCCTTTGCTTGCAAGGGCATACCATTTCTTCTACGTGCCAATACATTCATATTTGTGTTGCGTGAAATAGAGAAGAAAGATTGCAATAATTCACATTCTTTCGTGTGATGATCGTTTGTACAGATTCTATGTCATTACTTATTTTAACCTTTCATTTCCTGCTTGACTAGATCAGACCTTCGATTGGATAATAACGCATATCGAAGTAAGCATATACAACCATGGAACCAATCTTAAATTCAGAGAAGAGTGTGAAGAAATTGGGTGAAATGGACGATCCAATTGAAATCAGGCAGAGTATCATTGATTTGCTAGAGTTTCATTGCGACAATTACATGAAGAAAAAGACAAATGAATTAAAAACCAAAGAAATCATCGTAAGAGCACTATCTATATTGATATATGCAATCAAGTAACTTTTCATATAACCTTTCGATTTTTTATTTTGATGATTTAGGCGCAGTATGTAAATTTATGGGAAGGTGATTCCATTGGACTTGCTTTCGGAGATTTTACGCACCGTATTCAAATTACTAATCTTTTTGTTGACTTAGAGATTTTGTCTGCATGGAAAGAAGAGAGATTTTCCTTGCATATTGAAACCCTAAAAGATATTAAGAAGGAATACATTCTTCGAGAGGATACAAATATTGCTGGTACCCCTCGAGACAAAGATAATGGAGGAAATGGGCAAGAAGAAGGGACCACACACTCTCAAGAGAAAAGTAGTGATGTAGAGAGAGATTTTAGGTCACTTAGCATTTACTTTAAGATTATGCAAAACCTTCTTCAAGTTTATGAGAAATCGAAAAAATGTCACACAGCTAAAGTTCAAGCACTGCTAAATGATCACAAGTAAGTCAATTGGTTTTTAATCTAGTTTTGTGAATATAATATTAATCCTTGACTCATGGATGTTCACATACTCACCATGTCCATGCCTAAAATCAACTCTGATAGAAATTTTATATCGAACCAAGCAAAGGATCATGATGATTTAGAAACTGATCTATCTTCTGCGTTGGAGCATTTTCAAGTACAGTGTGCGAGAAAAAGAATAAATAAAGTTCAGTTCCAATCATTATTTGTTGGTTATTTAAAAGATACCTTTAGTAAATTTAAAGACTCGGCTCAAATGGTTCTAATCAAATGTTATGATGCCCTTCCTATTCCCAGACTGATTAAATACAATCACAGCAGGGCCTACCAAAAACAAATTGTAGGACCCCAAAAATCTCCAAGCAAACAGGATCATGATAAGGTATCAATGGATGTGAATCAAACACGAAAACCAGCCTCCACGAAGAAATCGATAGGCAATGAAAATGTGACAGAAGCCTCAGAGGTTCCAAAAGATCCGACATCTTTTGAAAAGACCTTTGACAATGGTTTAGAAAAAAAGAAAAAAAATAAAAGCCAAGAACATATTCTTCAAGCTCAATCAGAAGAGAGGGAAGGTACATTAGTAGACCAAAATACTCAACCAAACATTCCTATCTTAGCCACACAAGAAATTACGGATTCAAATATTTTGAAGCCTCCTCACCCTCTTTCAGCCGATAATAGGAAAACAAAAGTCTATAAAAAGAGACTGCAGGATGCAAACAAAAAACTTCAGGCAATTGAACGTCCTGAAAAGGATCCTTTAGAAATCGCCCTTTATATCGCTAATGAAGCAGCACAAATTAAAGTTAACAAATTATCTGTCCCTTCAATAGGAAAAGGAACAGAAAAGAATCAAGATGAAACACCAGCAAATGAAAAAGATGTCAAGAACATATCAATGAATCATGATAATGAAAAGCAGGAAAAGAAGAATCAAGAAGATGAAGACAAGACTACATCTAAGGATCCAAAACGTAACCAGTTGACATTTGATAGCGACGAAGAATTAGAGTCGGTCATAAGTAAAACAAGTACTCCATCAAAGAAAATGCAAGGCAAGAAAAGAAAACGCTGGACAATGGAAGAAGATGACGCATTGCGGAATGGAATAACCAAATATGGTATTTCTAGTTGGGCTGAAATTAAGGCTGGATATCCTTTGGAGTTACGAGACAGGACCAATGTGAATATTAAGGTACTTTTGTCATGACTTATTTTTTGGATTGAAGCACTTATGTCTCACTTTCTTGTTCTGAAATTATGTTGCTGAATAAAAGGATCGTTATCGTACGTTAGTAAATAGGAATGAAATTTGATCCTCATTTCCCCATTATCAGCCTGGGAATGAAAAAAAAGCGATTGGTTTAAATTTAGTGCACTACACTATTTCTCAGGCTCGGATATAATACTCGCTATACATAGGCAATAGTGTAAAATGATTTTCCCTTTTAGCATTATAACTTTATTTTAATGAGACTTTGACGTGTTACCAATCTTCCAATAATTTATTTGAAGCATCTGTAAGATCTTTGAACCTCATACTTCTGAGATGAAGCTTCTGGATCAGTTTATCAGCTTTTACACTGTGTAGTTTTCAACCTATCTTAAGATACACACATTTTTCACACAAAGTCTTTTTTTTCATATGTTTCTTCTCAAACCATTTGGAAAATGGTAATCAGATGGAATGAAGAAATTGTTCCACTTGACCTACAATTGATAATGGAAAAGATCCTTCTTCGCTCTAGTCTCATCTAAATTATTGTGCTCGTTAACCAGCACCAAAGAATCCACAATATTGTCTTACGACTTCTTTCCAGCCTACCCAGTCTCACATTACCGTGATAAATGATCATGTTCCAGAGGTGGAACGCCCCATCCGGACTGTCAAGGAACTGTTCCTTTCTGTTGATAATGGTTTGCAATATACTCACTACACCAAGCTTATGGTTGTTTCTTTTGTATGTGAGTCATACATGCTCCTTATAGTTTTGCTCTCGTCCTCTGGGGTGAAGAGCTCTTTGAGCCCCTCTCTATAGTTTCTGGTCTCCACAGCCAAAATATGATGATATGCTTTTGGGATACATAACAGACTCTTGTATCCATCGAATATTGGGCTCCGAATTCATAAGCTCTCTTTACATTTTAATTTTTCACAAGGGTAGCAATCAAAAGCATCTTCATCTCTTATTTCTTTTCTAACTCTAAATATGTGCAACCGAGTCCATTTCAATGAAGCGTGTCTCTTTAAACCGTGTGTAATTGGTGATGGTGATAATACGTTTTATCATAGAATTATTTATTGGCAAATGTGTAACATCTAGACCAACTCAATGAGTTGGTCATGCATTTTTTTTATTTTAACAGGTTGTAATTGTGTTCGCACTGTCCCAGAAAACCAGCGAATCATGTACTCATGTGTTCCATTAAAAAGTAAATTCACTCAAGAAATCAAGAAGGAGCTGAAAAATTTCTATCAAGAATTCGATAAAAATTTCGACTTGAGACAGAGGTGGAGGAGACATTGAAGGAGACATTGTAGAAGAACTTGTAGGAGAACTTGTGGGCGTATCCGAATTCGAAATAAAATCAAGTCTATTCCCAACATCATACGCAGCTCTCTCTCCTTCCCAAATTGCTCCTTGAATCAATCCAAAATATGCATCACTTGTTCCTTCTCCAGCAAAGTGCAAACGAGCATTCTCTAAATCCCATGCCGGGCCTGGCAACGATTGTCTCAAATACCACCTTGAATAGTAATAGTCCTCCTGATTGTAAGAATAAGCACTTTTTGCAAACTCGTCACTTAGCCAGTTGTGAACGATGTACTTTGTGGGTTCAGGTACATCGTCAAAAATAGACCTAAGTTTATCTAATGCTTCATTCATAATGTCTTCGTCTGTCATATCTATCATATCATCAACATGGTCCCCCTGTAAAGCAAAGTTAGTTTTATCCAAAAAATTTCCAATTAACAAAAAATAGCTCAAACTTTGTGGATACTCACATTCACGGTACCCATTAAAATTGGAATATTTCCATTAAAGTGGTAGAAATTTATCCATTGAGTAAATCTACCTTGAAGACTTGGTTCTTCAGCAATAAATTGAATAAAGCTGCTATCATTTGGCCAGAAAATGCCAGTTTCATCTAGATCTTCCCAATATAAGGCACAATGGATAATTTTTCCTGGACCGATATGGTTTAGAGCGTATTCTTTTGTTTCGTAATCCTCCGAGAACAATTTGCTGGATCCGTCATCAAGACTAGGAATAAAATTGATATCTCCTGAAAATAAATCAGAATTGTTAAAAAAGATTTTGTCCATGTTCATAGGCATAGTTTTAATGATATAACTTACCTGCCCGAAGAACTCCAACGGGAACAGTTACCACTACTGTATCAGCTTTGATTGTAATGAGACTAGAGTTCTCAATCTCAAATGTCACTTCAATAGGATCAACATCGTAATTGATTTCGGTTACCTTAGAAGAAATCTCAATTTTATCCGAGACTTCATCAGCATAAGCATCTACAAGGTCTCTGAATCCATTCTTTAAATTAATTCTTTTCATCTGTAGTTCTTTTCTTTTTTTTCGGGCGAGTCTCCTTTGCATGTCCTTTTGCGCAACATAGAAACTGCTTCCATTGTACCATTCCGATTCGTCTAACCATAAGAAGGAAAGGTCAGTCGTACTAGCAGCGTAATCTGATGTAATCCATCTTTCAACCTGCATCTCAAAGAAGCTTAGAATTTCACTATCAGTGATATTGGTGCTGTTTAAATACTGGGAAATGACATCGCTAAGAGGTACATCTGCGTCAAGAAGATCTGAAATATTGTCGTAAGTATAATAAACCGAATTCCATGTTTCATTATATTCTTGATAAAAATAGGCATCAAGGTAAAGCTCTTCATAGTCATCTTCTTCTCCATCAGTAATGCCATAAAATGGTCTCCAATACATATCTGTTAGGTTGTCATATACTTGATCACTCATGATAGTTCCATTGGCGTAAAATACGAGAGGAGTTGGATCTTGCAACACAGGAGTGATACTGGCTAAATCAAGGTATTCGAACAAAGGATTCTCTTCAGAGGAAGTAAGGTAATAACTTCCCATATCTTGAGGAATACCTTCTCCAAACTCATATGAAGTGAAAGAACGACCCCCGATTCGATCACGAGCTTCAAGTATTGTAAAGTTTGTCAATCCCAATGATTTCAAAGTCTTGGCGGTTGAAAGACCCGCCCATCCAGCACCGATAATGATCGTGTCAAACACATCGCCGTTCTCCACAAATCCTGCACAAGAGGCCAAAAAAGGCAAATTCAACAAAATACCAAATTTCATCGTTTTTTATGAAAACTCCAATGCAACAAATTCAAACAAACGAAGAAACATATCGTTATGAACCCACAGATAGATCCTTCTCGTATAAGAAGTGAAGGCTATTATTTCGCTATGTACACATAATGAGATATGATGACACGGTACGGTACCTCACTGTGGAGCATAATGGATTATGAAGTACCTTACCTGAAAAACAACATACACAACAAAATATCTATCAACTTCTGAAGGTTTTGCATATAAAATAATGAATAAAAATCCATGAATAAAAACCAGGACCTCTATCAAAATCAAAACCGGAATCACTAATTAGGAAAAGCAAGTGAAAAAAATGAGAACTCAATCAAAAGGTACCGTACCGGTAAAAAATTCAATTGTCGTATTACGTAATTTTGTATATTATCTGTGTAACTAAAAGTGGACCAGTCTATATAAATCGTGTGGATTGCATCAATTTCTCGATTCATGCAGTTTTTATCGCGTGGTTATTGTACTTCAGTACCTGTATGAGATACATGCCAAATTTGGTAATATTTGAACTCGTGCAACAATTTGGTTTGGGGACCTATTTCTGGCGCATATTTTAGAAATG
>Ga0209092_10002055_pt1 | contig 18878 bp, 12 predicted proteins | sample FraStrMetagenome_FD_187446 | JGI IMG/M metagenome (GOLD analysis project Ga0209092, IMG submission 187446) | Marine eukaryotic phytoplankton communities from Arctic Ocean - Fram Strait ARC3M Metagenome (SPAdes) (version 2) | ecosystem: Environmental > Aquatic > Marine > Oceanic | place: Fram...
GCTGATGACCTGAAAGATGTGTTCATGGGCACTGTCATAGGTACAAAGCCATGTTCCTCTATAAACAACACAGACACACACACACACACACACACACACACACACATGATGATGATATCAAAACTGTATCTTTTGCATGCCTTACTCATTTTTTATGATTTTTAGTGGTTTAGTTATATTTACTGACACACATCTGTCATCTCACGATAAATGATTACAGAAACGTTCGAATTGGTTGTTTGGCGAAACAAATACTTGCTACCGTACCACTAAAAACAATTATCGAAACGAATTATCGGAAACAATTATCAGAAAGAAATTTCGAGCGAAAATGAAACACTCAAACATAACCAACATTTTCTACTCTATCTTGCTTTCCAATACAATCCTTTATATTTGCATTCCTGCAATAAAAGCACTTTCGACACCATCATCATCCTCCAATACAAATTGCGGAGCCAGCACACTCCGAAAGATACTTACTGATTCCCTAGACACCAAAACTGCTATTCCATTACCAGGTGTTCATGATGCATTATCCGCACGCATATTTTGTCAAAATCAAATCCCGGCTTTATTTGTAAGTGGATTTGGCATCTCTGCGTCTCAATATGCACTCCCTGACGCTGGTATTTTAACCTTATCCCAAATGGAAGAGATGACGCAAAATATCATGTCGTCCATTCGATCTACAAATCATATATATGATAACAAAATGGAATTCCCATTGATCGTGGATGGCGATACTGGATATGGAGGAGCTCAAAATGTGCAAAGGACCATTCATCAATTTGCGTTTGCGGGAGCTGCGGCGATTACAATCGAAGATCAAACATTTCCAAAAAAATGTACCTATGCGGCTGGAGAATCCATTCAAGTCTTATCTCAAATGTCAGCCTGTCGTCGTATTCAAACAGCTGTAGCAGCACGGGAGGAATTGCGTACAAAATATAATAAAGATGTTTTAATCATCGGAAGGACAGATTGTCGTGCTGCATTGGGTATGGAAGAAGTAAAAGAAAGATGTCGTTTATTTGAGGATTTAGGTGCAGATATTGTTTATGCGGAAAATTTACAAAGCTGGGTGGAATATCGGGAATTACGAGAGCATTTAAATCCCAGGACTCCCATGATGTTGGCACAGCTTCAACTGGGGAATGATGGAACAGAACAACAAAGAATTTATTCTTTGGAGGAAATTGGTGATATGGGATATAATCTAGCCTTATTTGGTGTTTCTGCCCTCCAAGCGACTATCTCAGCTTTGGACTCAGTGGCGAAAGGGTTTTCAAATGGACAAGTTGTATATCCAATGGATAATTCAAAAGAGGAAGGAGAGACTAAAGTCTCGTTATCTTCGTTTTCGCAAGTAAAGAATGTTGTGGGATTTCCTGAGTTAGAAAGTTTTGTAGAAGAATTCCCTTGTCTATGAATCCCTGCAATCCAACGTAATTTCATTATGTAAAGAATAAAAATATCGTTTTATTTTGCTATTATAATGTAACTCTTACATTCTTTAAAATGCTCGTCCAAAGAGGGCCATATGAGTAGCATCTTCACCACTGTAAAAACATTTCTTTCCTTCCGCAATACCAGCTTCATTGACATCCAAAGGATAGCATCGGATTGTGGCCTTGCATTCCTCCTTAATCTTGTCTTCATTCTCGGCATCGCATTTCCATGGAACAAGATACAACCCAGCTCCATCAAAGCTGGACGCTTCATCATTTACCAAGGCATCTCTCATTTCCTCGTAGGTTACATCCATGGTGATACCCTCGTCCAAACGGTTTTTGGCAATACCATATAGTTCTGATTGAAGATTGTCCAGTCCAGAAGCAGCACTCTCAGCTGCATCGTCCAAGGACACAGAAGTTTTTTCACTGGCCCCTTCACCTGAACGGTATTTGAATACACAAACTCCGTTCTTAACATCTCTGGGTCCTACCTCAATTCGAAGTGGGACACCTTTACGTTCCCATTCGAAGTATTTAGCACCATTGCGCATATATTCCCGATCATCTACTTTCACTCTCAAACCTTTTTCTTTCAAACTTGCTACCAAAGTATCCAAAGCATCTTCAATCGCACGTTTTCCCTCCTCATCATTCTTTTTGGCTGCAATTGGAACAATAACTACCTGAATAGGGGCTACTTTGGGTGGTAATACCAATCCTTGATCATCGGAATGAGTCATAATTAGAGCTCCCAACAATCGTGTACTGACACCCCAACTTGTCCCCCAAACAGTTTGTAATCCTCCATCTCGATCTTGATATTGCACATCAAAGGCATTTCCGAAACTCTGACCTAGGAAATGAGATGTTCCACTCTGTAGGGCCCATCCATTCTGCATCAATGCTTCAATGGTAAAGGTTTCCTCAGCTCCAGCGAATCGTTCCGAAGGAGATTTAACCCCCTTCACGACCGGGATAGCTAAGAGATCTTCACATAAGTCAGCATATTGGATCAGCATATCTTTGGCGTCTTTCACAGCTTCCTCTGAAGTTGCATGGGCCGTATGTCCTTCCTGCCACAAAAATTCACTGGTACGTAAGAAGGGACGAGTCCTTAATTCCCACCTCATAACATTGGCCCATTGATTAATTTTGAGTGGTAAATCACGGTGAGATTTAATCCATTTTTGAAACATATTCCAAATCATAGTTTCCGAAGTTGGCCGAATAATCAATGGATCTTCTAATTCTGCTTCTGGGTCGGCGATTAATCCACCACCTTCTTCGGCGGAGGCTGTTAATCGATGATGTGTCACAACTGCACATTCCTTAGCGAACCCATCTACATGTTCAGCTTCTTTCGATAAAAAGGATTTGGGAATCAAGAGAGGAAAATAGGCATTTTCAGCGCCATGATTTTGAATGCGTTGATCGAGGTTGGTACGAACACGATCCCACAATGACATTCCCCATGGTTTGATCACCATACATCCACGCACAGGGGAAGTTTCGGCAAGACCTGTAACACGTATAATATCATTGTACCATTTGGAATAATCTTCTGCGCGTGCAGTGATGTAATCAGATTCTGAATCGTCCATTTGAGTTTGCTTTTTTTGTTTTTGATTTTGATTTTGCTTTTGCTTTTGCTTTTGTTGTTGCTTCTTTTTTTTAGGGGGTTTGACAGAGGAAGGATCCAGTTGAGCTTTTAATGCCAGAAGTTCTTCAACAAGGGGAGCCACTTGTGCTTTTTCGGCCCCGCTTTCCTTCAAGGCTCTGATTTCATCACCTTTGTTTTTGATTTGTTCTTCCAACGCCATTTTTTGTTCCTCCGATAAGGTTGCTACCATCCGTACACAGGTACTAGAGCATGGTCTCATATTTCGAGTGGAAGATGGGATGATCGATGACGTTGGCAAGGAAGAAACAGATCGATGGAAGAGAGTACTAGAAGTGGAGGATCCAATAAAGGCGAGAGCACATCGATGATGAATCGAGAGTACAAGTGAACTCATCATCATTGTGGTTATGATTTGTTTTGGAGTTTGAACTACCTTCATGAGATGGTGTGAAATCAATTACAATACTACTGTGTCAATTCAATGGTCCCTAGTAAATTTTGATATCACTTGAGATGCGAATGAAATACCTGCTGTTATAAATTGATTGGCGTTTATTGCTGGAGATGACACATAACAATATCCAACATCAGTTCTGTTTGCTGATGAGGACAGAATTGTTGCAGACAATACCTTCCAAATGGACTTCGTGCGTCACTTTGCAATACTCATTCCAGTGTGCCCGACTAGATTTAGGGGCCGGTGCAATATTAGGGTGAATAATTGCATGATCCAATTTTGAAAATGATTGATTCCAAGAGAATCTTACTTTGAATCTTAGGATATCGCATAAATGCACCAGTCCATGAAGCAGTTAGCATTCCTTCATCTCAATTAAATGATGGAATAAAACTATATATATAGTTTGTAGACTGCGCAAATGAAAGAAGTCATGAATATCCTTCCTCTCCAGTGAAGAATGCATTTTTTCTTTTTCAAGTTGATGTTTTTATTCTTTACTTTCCACCTACTATACGGTTCCTATGGAAAAAAAGGAAATAGATGACGTAAGCTCTCCACTACGTTTTCTCTAGAGAGATTCAGATTGGTATTCAACTAACGAAAAAAAGTCTTGCTCAAGTTATTTAACAAAATGATGTTCCCGGACAATTAAATTTTCATTTTACTACGCAATCGTGCATGGAATTTGGTCTTCATCCCTTTCCACATCCATCTGCTGGCAACCAATCCATTAAACCCTTTCTTTTTTCCTTATAATAAACATTCATTACCATCGAATTGAGCATCTCAAACCCTACCATGACCAATAGCAACGGAACAACCCCCCATAAAGTCATAGACAACCCAAACCCTCACCATTTCATTACTGGAGGTGAAAACGCCACACCACTCGAAGTTATCGGGTCTACTGCCACTGATAAACTCGTTATCGTGATGGTAGGACTTCCAGCAACAGGAAAAACTCACATTGCCAAACGTATATGCCGTTTTTTGAACTTCTTTCATGATATCGATTCTCAAATCTTTAATGTAGGAGATTATCGACGTAAACTCTGTGGAGAAAAAATGCCAGCGTCTTTTTTTGACCCACAAAATGCTGATGGACTAAGCCAACGTAAAATGGCATGTGATGCAGCGTTGAAAGACATGTTAGAATATATGAATAAACCCGATGTTCGTGTGGCAGTCTATGATGCTACGAATAGCACCAAGGAGAGACGGGATTATTTGGCGCAACGCATTCAAGATGCCAATGTGAATGCCAAAATTATGTATATTGAGAGTATTTGTGACAATGAAGAGGTAAGAAATAATGTATGAAATTTTATAATTTCTACCATCTGCATAAATACTGACACGTCTCCACAAACATTTGAATACGTATATTTATAATACATAGTTATTGGAAGCAAACATTCGAAAAGTAAAATTAGCAACACCTGATTATCGTGATGCTGATCCTGAGGAGGCCGTGAAAGATTTCCATGTGAGGAGGAATAATTATGCATCCGTCTATGAACCACTTTCCGACGAAAAAGATTATAATTTGCCCTTTATCAAAATTTTCAATTGTAAAAAGTTTGTCGTAAACAATATCCGTGGCTACCTCAAACTCAAGGTGAGAATAATATATACTTGAGATTAATCTTTGAAGGACTTGTATTTGTTCCTTGTAGGAAAGCAGATTATCTCAGATTACGAATTTAATCAATATTATGTTTGTAGATTGTGCACTTTGTTATGAACCTCCATACTCTTCAACGAACATTTTATCTAAGTCGCCATGGTCAATCCGAATATAACATTCTTGGGAAAATTGGAGGAGACTCTTCACTTTCTGTGAATGGTAAAGAATATGCCAAACGTTTGGCTAAATATGCCGAAGAAAATATCTGTAGGACTACTGAAACCGACCTTAAGTCAGGAGAAGAAAAAACAGTAGAAAGGCCTGCTCGTCTATGGACATCCACTTTGAAGCGTACCAACGAAACAGTCCAATTTGTGAATCATAAAGTTTTGACTCATACTTGGGACAATGGTGATACCAATGATTGGGTTCAATTACGCCAAATGCCAAAACCCAATTTGGATGAAATATATGCTGGTACTTGTGATGGTATGACCTATAAAGAAATTGAAGAAACGTACCCTGAAGAGTTTGCTCGTCGTCAAAGCGATAAATTAACTTATCGTTACCCACGTGGTGAGTCTTATATGGATGTGACACTTCGTTTGGAACCATTGGCACATGAGATGGAACGCACACGGGAACCGATTCTCATTGTTGGGCATCAGGGTATCCATCGTATTCTATATGCCTATTTTATGGGACTTACTCGTGAAGAAGCACCCTATGTGAGTATTCCTCTGAATACGATTATTAAGCTGAGTCCTCATGCATATGGATGCGATGAAACTCGCATTTGCTTAATGGATAAGTCCGAAATGCTGAATGATGGACAAGATGAACCCGTGACTTCAATGCCTGTAGGTGGAAAAAAATACGATCCTCTCAACGATCCCATTATGAATGCTCCTAGTCATTAAGCTGGCAAACATTTAATTATGAGTAGTTTTAATCATCTAAAAATTTGTTGTTCAGAAATAGTGTTGAGAAATATTTCATGACACTCGAATATATCAAACCAAAATGCTCTTAAATTTATTCAATTGATTTTCTTCAATATGAATCATATAGCGACAATTCAATTCTATGTAGTTCGACTTCATGCATTTGGATCCTCCTCATGTAAAATAGTATACATTGGTGTCTTTGGTGCAGCTTCCTCGTTAATTTCTACGAGCTTCTCACCCATCACGGTTATTCCTTCATCATCAGATTCCATTGCAAATACGAATTCCTATAATCATTCGATATACAACAAAATATTAGCACGATGGAAAACTGGAGCATGATGTCAATACAAAACATATATTGATCTGTTTATCTTTCTTACCGCTGTATCAACATCACATATGATGTCACCCCTATTAATAATGTCCCCTTCTTCTTTATACCATTCTACAATTTTTCCTTCAAAGTCGTCGGGCATTTTAGTAACCACTTCATGTGTATATTTGGATGTGTCAATTTCAGGTACTTCCACTGCATCATTGTTGTCATCATCGTCTGGATCTTGGCGTTCGAAGGTAACTTTTGTACCATGAATTTCTTCCTCGATTGTATCGACTGGTGGTTTTCCGTGACCACTAAAAAGCTTGATTTGAGACACACTCAAAGATTTTCGTAAAAAATGGAATGTAGGTGTGGTCGATTTGATCCCATTGTTTTTGCCATGGAACGATCTTGGACTTAGTCTCATGGATGAAAAATGCCTCACGGATTTTGGATATAATGATACTTGTTTGAACACAATGCGAACTGACATGATTTGAACTTTTTTGTATTGAAAGAGAAATAGGTAACTCCAATGTCTTCCAACTGAGCTTTCGAGATTCTCGACAATCAATTATGTAGTTGATGATAATATGAAAAGTCCCCGCTGTTTTTTGTGGAATGCACAAGACGTCACGAAAGGATTCCTTTTATCTTCACGTTTGATTAACTTCTATGCAGATGTGTGTGGCCATAAGGCCAAATTTTGCGTAGAAAACATACCATACCACAATCTATCTTCGATCTTTTGATCATATTGGTTTATGCTTTCAGGAACCATGGTAAAAAATTGTCATATATAAAGTGAAATGCATCAGCGGCCTACATCCAGAAAATAAATTGTCGAGAAAGGAGCTGTGTTCGTTAAACTTTTACATTTTCATGATTTTTCAAGTTGTCTGTAGAGAGAGTCAGTGTCCAATGTGCGCTTCTAATTCGGAGTTAAAATACAATTAAGGCTTGTTGAATTATATCGCATATTAGTTATTTTTAGAAAAAAAATTAGAAATTCTATTTTGTGAAAGTAAGCAAAACGATCATTTTGGAAATCATTGACACGAAATCTTTTGAAAATTGTTGTCAAATTCTTTGGTTATCATCTTTTCATTGTTCCGAATGTAAAAACAAGGACTTGTAAAAAGGGGTTGATCAAATCTCAATTCTTAAAATCACAAAAGGAGCACAAAATGCTCATAATTTGGTATTGATCTACGTATCCTACGATAATAAAGGATCTATTGATAGCGTAAGTGAAACATGTACCATGAAAGACATCACTACGTATTTCAGCCACCAGTTCATGAAAAGGAAGATAAATTTGAGAATAAGTTTAACTGCTGCTACCATCAACCACAATCTCATACTTTTCAACAAAATCCATTTGAACAACAGCAGTCCAACAAAATTTCGCACAAAAATAAACCATGTCTGACACTTATTTTGCAAACGCTTCTGACACGGGTGAAATTCCGTCCTTCAATGGAAATGAAAAAGCAAAAGCGACTGATTTCGCCAATTATTTCTGTTCTTATGCACAACTTTACCATCAAAAGCAAATGTTAGCCGATCACAATCGTATGGCAGCATATCATTCAGCAATTATGGGGAATCCAGATGTTTTCAAAGATAAGGTACGATTTTTATAAAATTAATCATTTGCGTTTTAATACCATTTGGAGTACTTCAAGTTTCTAACATTCCTAATCTTAGGTTGTAATGGATGTAGGTACAGGATCAGGAATTTTAGCGGTTTGGGCTGCCCAAGCTGGAGCCAAGCGTGTTTATGCTATTGAATATACTGATATGGCCAAACATGCCAAGAGGTAAGATTTTTTTCCAATTTTGATGTGAGGTTGTAACATCTCGATAGTTTTGATAAAATCGATTTTTGTTGCTTTTATTTTCTTCAAAAACTCATTTTATACCTGCCCTTGTTTAGTGTAATGGAAGCAAACGGAGTTTCAGATATTGTAACAGTTATTCAAGGAGCTGTGGAAGATATCGAACTTCCATCTTCTGATAGCGACATTCTTCAAAGTGAATCTAGCGACAGGCCAACCGAAGTAATTGATATTATTATATCGGAATGGATGGGATATTTTTTGCTGCGTGAATCAATGTTGGATTCTATTATCCGTGCTCGTGATAAATTTCTAAAAAACAAAACTGGATTAATGTTCCCATCTCACTGCACCATGTATGTGACTCCAGTGGAAGACGAAGATGAACGTCGCCAGACAAACACTGAATACAATAATGCTATGGGTGATTGGAGCGAATTTGCTGAAACAACTAGAACCACATACGGGGTTGACATGAATTGCCTTGGGCCTGAATACCAAAGAGAACAAAAGGAATATTACTTACTCTCTAGCCGCTGGACAGAACTAAGTCCCAATTCTATTCTAGCAGAACCTCAGGTGGTAAAATCATTAGATATGTGCACATGTACAATCGCAGATTCTAGAGGTATTGAAGCAGATGCGCCCAACAGCCATTTCGAGTTTGAAATGAAAGGAGGTGATTTTGGCAATAGTGCAAATAATGTAGTAGTAAGTGCGTTGTCAGGATGGTTTACTGCTGATTTCAAATCTAGAACAGACGATTTGGGTGCCCAGCTCGCACCAAAACTTAGCAATCCAGCATTTCTTAGCACTGGACCTGAAGCTGGATATACACATTGGGGGCAACAGACTTTTTATTTGCTATCATCAATTCCATTGATTCAGGGTGAGACCTGCACGTTGAAAGGAAGTATTGAGATGATGAGGACTAAAGAAAATGCGCGTTTGTATAACGCAAGAATAATATATGAGAGTTCAAGGAGAAAGAGTACTGAACCTAAAAATGGTAGAATTTTAATGAAAGGGAAAAAACAAACAAATATTTATCAAATTCCATAAAACAATACTGTGATTATGACTCTGACAACGATCGAAACGTACAAATCGATCAAAGGTTCAAGCACAAAGGAAACTAGCCAACAAAATCAAGATATATAGAAGAAATAATGATGTTCAATAATTGAAATTTAAATGATTTAAATGCGTAGCTTTTGCGGTTCATTGTTTATTATTATCGTTTTTAAAGAAATGAAAACTCAGACAATATTCTTATAGAAGTAGCTTCTTATACAAATTTTATGCTGCGAAATGTGAAATCATGAAAATAAAAAAATAATTTTTACAACACCTTTTTGGATATGAAATGCTGGGTGGTATCTGATGGGGAATGTTTTCAATTTTATCAAGTGAGCACGCTATGTTGTGTGCCGAATGAGTTTGTGATACGTGCAATTTCAATAGAAAAAGGAAATTACCTAAATGAAAATAGAGCACATATTGTATGTGATACTAAAAACATTTAGATGTTTTGACGTAAGCAAAAGTAGATCTTAGTGAAAGTGGCAAAGGAAAAATCAATGAAAATTAATTGATAGATCTAAGTAACTTTGAAGTAAATAACTTTTATTGGATATTTTGCAAAATCACGTGTACTCTAGGTTCAAATTTGTCCCGTCCATACAGCGCTTACGTTTGAGCGAATTGAAACAATGACCTTTTCCGCAACCTCCCGTCGCGTTGTGCGAAGCATCGCCCATCGCAATATTGACTGGTGAGTATTAGATAGCCTAAGAATCAACTTCGAAGCATTGGAATCAATGAATCTTGTTTGAGTTCAAATTTTGAATTTCTGTCTTTGCCATATCAATTAATGGTTTTCGTGGTTTATCTCCGTGCTGCACGTTTGATCTTGGATATCAGTTTTGTCATGGATGCGTGGAACTAATCTTCACGTCGAAATCGGCAAAGGCTAAATGAAGGCGCTTCAACTTCATCCGTTTTTTTATCATGATATGATTTTGACTAACATTTTCATCAATACGCATTTGCAATACGTAGGTCTGCACCAGTGTTCAAGAGCACACCTGAGGTTGCTTCACAGGTAAACCAATTCCGCACATGGGTTGCTGGATCTGAACAAATGGCAGAAAAATACACAGCGGCTCCAACCCCAGTTGATTTTGCTGGGATGAAAGGGAAAGTTCGTGATGCTGCGCTTGTCGACAGCTTGGAAGCCATGTACAAGACTGCCAGTATTCCTCCAGAAGTTCACGTTTGGGATGAAGCTGACAAGGCCGATAAATTGGCCCAAATTGAGGCTGCCAAAGACAGGCTTTCTAATACCTATGCAATGATTGAAGAGACAGAGAAGGAAATCGCCTACTTGAAGACTACTCGTTCTACCCGTGAAACTTCCATTGGAGAATTGAAGGGGGTTTACCCTGAGGTTGCTGCTGAAGTTGAGCAAGAGATTGAGAATCGTCAATGGTTCAAAGACACTCTTGCAAAATAAATTGCTAGGTCTTGATCTAATGAAGAATAATTGAATTCTATGGGAGGTCAATATTGCTTGAACTCTAACTTCGAATATAATATAAATATTTGTAAATTGGAATCTATCTAAAAGCACAATAATCTTACATTGCAATAAGCGTTTTCCTCTAGTATTGTCTTATGAATGGATTCGAAACCAGCAAAAGGAATAAACGGAAGAATCACTCTGAAATTGATTCCAGGATGACATATATAAACTTTTTCTGTTCTTTTTGGCATGTGATATTTCTGGAAACTCCTGGAGAACTCTCTCGCTTGACTTTGAGCGTATTCTGTTAATTATTTGTATCAATAATTTCAATCAATACAAGTATTGTTTTTCCATATTGGAGGCACAAACAAGTGATTAGGTATTTTTGAATTTCCTGTTGGCACATAATTTGATATTCCTTAAGCTTCAAGCAATACTGCTATTTTTTGCCCCAACTTCTCGGCTCCACCATTTTTGCAAAAAGTTTAAGTATTTTCTTTGCAGAATTCAAGTCAGTGGTAACAGGAAGAATGCAGTTTGTGAGTTCGTTTGTTTAATTTTTTCTTGATGATTCTTTAGTTTACTGCATCCCAAGACAGCAAAGTACATCAAGAGTCCCATTGGATGCCATTTCTGATACATTACCACGAGAGTAATATTGTAAGTATGATTAACATCGTCACCCCCATCAATTAGAAGCGTTATTGAAAAAAGTTGAAGGTAAATCTTATTGTTTAGATCCTTCTCTTTCTGAACAATGAAATCACAAATACCATCACTTATGAATAGTTTCAGCAGGTTAAAATAATATATAACTACCGTGTATCGATGCTATTTACATCCTGTTTCAGATTCGGCGGGGCCAGTATGTGATGCCATGTACATAGCAAATGGAATCTTTGTTTATCTCACTAATAATAAATACCCTACCTAATACGTCATACTTTAGAGGAGAGGGTACATACATTTCCAGCTTACACATGGATTCTTTCCAGAATGCAATACTGGACGACTCTCTATGATGTATAGAATAAGTAATAAGTTCCAAATAAATTAAGCTACTACGTATACGGTAAAGAGAATATTTTTATTCTACAAACTTACCAGCTGTGCTCTTATTATTAAAATGCATGTTGTTGTGGCATGATTTTTTTAGAAACTAAATTAGTCATAGGTCTGACACACTCAATTTTAACGTAGGTAACAAAATGAGTATCGTTACTTCCCGCGTGTTTCCCATATTTTCAATTTTCTTTGGTCATTTTCTCCAAAACTTCACATATCTTTCACTTTCTCTGAATTGTACTTCAAAATGCCGCACAAACTTTACTACTACAAAGCAACCGGACGCGCAAACCAAATTCGACTCACACTAGCTGCAGCAGGTGTTTCCTGGGAAGACGTTTATCCGGAAGCTTTCCCTCCAACAGAGGAAGAAAAACAAGGATGGCGCGATATTGGGAAGAACTCGACGACCAACGTACCCATGCTGGCAATGGAGGTTGGCAGCGTTTTTACACAATCTCTTGCAATTGTCCGAGCTGCAGCACGAATGGGCGATAGAAGTTTAACACCCAAGGATGATAAAGAATTATATCTCTATGATAAAATTATTTCAGACGCCGATGATTTGAGGACTGTCGCATATAGTTCCTTTTTAAGCTGGGGGAGTCCTCAGAGTGCAGTCAACAAATACATTCAAGAAAGCCTTCCTTTACATTTAGGTAACTTCGAGAGGCAACTGATAGGAGACTATTTCGTGGGAAGTTCTTTAACTGCTGCTGACATTTGCGCCTATGATGCAATTGTTTCATTCGGTTCATACCGTGTCGAAGGAGTGCTTGATAATTATCCAAAGTTGAAGGCTTTTGCTGCTCGTATTGAAGCCCATCCTCCCATTGCCAAATACATGTCAAGTCCTGAATACGAAGGACTCATGAAATTTGAAAAAATCTCCGTAAAGGATGTGTGAGCCAGTATAATTCATGAAACAATTCAATTTAGTTTTTCAAGAAGTGTTCAGTTTAATTTTTGCATCAAAAAGTAAGATATGTGAAGCAATGTGAAATGAAAAGAAATGAAAGTTTTGGATTGTTTGTTTCACTCAGGAAAAAATTAAATTTTACTTTTTGATTTCATTGATTTTTATGTGTTATCTGTTGTACGAATGCATCTAAATACCCACATAGAAGATGCTGCTAAGTTACTCAAAAGAAGCTATTTTTTATTATGTAGCCATATTCATATATTAATCTTAAATAACTTTTTCGAGGAAAAATGATATAGGTACCTAGGCAGTTAATAATTTACCATCATTAGGTATCTTTGGTTTAGTGTATTTTTTGCTTGATGCAAACAGCTTGCAAAAAAATTGCATGTTGATTTCCTACAGCAATACGTATACGTAAGCAAGTTTGATATCAACTCTAAACTATCATTTTTCCTTCCATAATTCGACTTCCGCAATGCAAACAACCAATTTATACTCCATTCCTAAACCCAAGGAGGTCGAAGCAAGATCACAAACAAAATACAAACTCACATTGAATCAATAGACCATAATCATGCATAACAAAAATCGACAAGAAGAGTCAACCTTGGCGTCATTTACATCTTTCGAATCATTTTCTCCAGCGAAGAAAAAAAAGAAATTTGTGTTCCAAACCTATAGTAGAAGAACGGATGAAGAGTCTGTTCCTTCCACAACACAACAAATCTTATCTCGATATATTCCGAAAGAACTATCAATGATACATTACTGGATTGGATTGTTCTTATCTTCATTTCTTTCATTGTTTTTTGCCGCTGATGCAGTTTTGCATTGTAAAGGGATGTATCAAGATGATGATCAGGATAATAACAGACGATCGAGGTCATTGGAAGAAGGATATTATGAGTACAATGACGACAGTGAAGAGGAGGAAGAATTGGATATACAAGCCAAGTGTATACAAGTTCTTAAAAATAAAATTTTATTTCCTACCGTTTCTGGAATGTTACTTTCAGGGACTGTTATATCATTTCTCATTCGTCTCAATGGAAGTAAGCATCTCAAAGAACCACTTAACAAAGCTAAAATAAGAATGACGGGAAGAAATCAAAGTGCGATGCAAAATCCGATACAAAATGCAGAATCTCTCGAACAGAGAGAGCAAAAGAGACAAGCTCCTCTTTTGGGCTTTGCAGGTTTTTTATCTTCTATAGCGTGGGGACGTGGAATTTTTGCGATGATGCTCAATGAACCGTGGAGGTGCAGAGGCAATGATTGCAATGATCAAGATGACTTAGAGTACGTTTTTCGCCAAAGCACTGTGGATGAAATACCAAGTCTTGGTGCAGTAAACTCCATGGGAGAGGTTGGCTCTAATGCTAATCTTTTCTACTTTTCTTGGATTTCTTTCATTTTGAGCGTGTCTCTCTGCTATGGATTCACTTGCTCTCCATTTGTACATAACCACAATTCTCTTGATGTGACTTCCAACAAAAAGCTATCGATGCACAGTTATCGTGTTCGTATGGGAACTTGGATATCTTCTACAATATGTTGTCTAGTAGTAACGTTCGTATCCACGAGGATCTGGAGAGAAATTGTTGCGTTTCGTGAATATCGCATTGGACAAAAATCGTTTGATGATGATACGATTGAGCTAGAGGATGATTTTTGGTCCATTATTCTAAAAGATGATGATAATCCATTTTATTCCAAATTCTTACCAATTATGTTCAATCGTACTCAAATTGCTATCATGATGGGATTAGGAGGCACCACTATTTCTTCAATAGCTATATTAGCGCATTGGTATGTCGGACAAGGAGACGCTGCTTTGCCCATGGCTCTTTGGGTGGAACTGGTTCTTTCATTACTGCAGTTTCTGTTATTTGGGATTGCAGGCTGGTTTGTAACAGGGTCCGGGGGTCCAGCACAATCAGTTGGTGTGCTATATTACGCAACTATGGCAACCTTCCTAATTTCTCTTCGTATTTTTATTGGTTGTATTGAAGAAGTCATTGAAGCTCATGTTCCAGTGAATATATCAGAAGATGATGAAGACAATACAAGTTTTAAGAAAAACTTAAATATGGTGAATGGATCCACCCCGTATCATAGTATGGATTCGCCTTCAATAGTTAGTGCACAATCAATTCTAAGTAGGAATACCCTCGAAGTTATTAATTATAGGCCTGGTGATTTGAGAAGATGGGCTCTTATAGCAACTTTTTCATCCTTAAACTTGGGATCAATTTTGGATAGTGTGAGTATTATTTTGCTAGTTTGCACAAATACTACTTTTTGTTCTCATTTGTGTCCTCGTTTGCTCCTCCACGCCTTCTTTCTTTAGATTAATCATATGGAAATCGATCAAAATATAGATGACGAAGAAAGTGAAGATCCTATTGATCGTTCATTACAATGGATGATATTCGCACCAAGTATGGCTATTTTGATATCTTCTTTCTTTTTTTTCTTAACTCTGAGGCCACAAACTTATTACTTTGCTGTGAAGCACAAAATTACTCTGTTAGGCTCTCTTATCAACTTTTCCTTCTGGTGCTCAAACCTTTTCATCACAATGCATGCAAAGAGTAGTTTTGCTGTTAATGGCCGTGGCGAAATCATAACAGCGAACCAATATTATTTTAGCTGGGCCTCTTGTTCTACCTCTTTTTTGAATTTTCTCTCATACCTTAATAGAGGCAAGCCTGAATCTCTTTTAGCAGTCCTTTGGTCAGCTATTTTGAAAATTAGCTTGGTAATGATTAGCGCTATTCATCATGTCTGGGGGAATATACGAGATAATTGTCGAGATGAATCCATATATGAAGATGGGTACCATCACTTATTTTGCAGGAGGACCGAATTTGCTTTCTACGCTGGATACACAGGGTTTGTTCTATCTGTTTTATTGCTTGTTTTGAGAGTATGTCCTATAAATCATTTTGCAGTCATCGAAGTGATAGCTTCATTTATCATGATGGGACTGTTCACATTCGGAACTTACTTGATAACGGGCATTGACGGCCCTGGACAAGTAGTAGGTGACCTCTATTATGCGACATGGGGTGTATTAGTATTTTCGTTAGTGATCGGAGAAACTTGTTGGGAACAATTTTCTGACCAGTACTTGAATGCAGAGAATGATGAGTCCACGTATCAGGTTGAACTGCCAGAAATTTCGTGAGATTTGAACAATAAACTTCATTAATAGTCAATCTACGAAATTTGAAGTCTAAGTATTAAATCTGTGTTTGTCAACTTTTTATTTTATTTTGAATCAACTGCTGCATTTCATTAGTTTATATTGTTATTTTTAATAATTAATACAGAAATGCTAAAAGAAGAAGGAATTCTTTCTTGAAGATTATGTTTAATTAATATCTTCGATTTTGTTCCAACGTCCTAAGTGAATATTGAAACGATGCAGGCACTTTCATCTGTTAAATTGAGAACTCTGATACGTACGGATAAAGAGCAGATGAGGATATTTTTGTCCAAATTTTTGTTTTTTTTCTCTATCTATAGTTATCATGTGTATCTGATGAAAAGTCATAAGAAGGGAATCGGGACCAAAATTAATAAACCAAGATGCTATGGTACCAGAAAAGTTAAAGTGATGAATTTTATGTGATCAACTTAATACAGATTCTCTTTAGAGCGAAATATATTAAATTAACTATATGAAAATAAGTAATCCGAAAAAATATCAAAATTAATTCTAAAACATATTCTTCCTTGGTTTAAGGAGAATAAAAACTACGATTCATTACTTTTCTTAATAGCATTGAACAAACAAAACCAATCCATTTCATCTATTTCATTCTTCACGTTTCTCTCAGCGCTATCACTATCATTATGTTCATCCATCCTTTCCTTTTTCTCACATCTTTCTACATCACCGAGATCATCATACAGATTGTCGCTTGCATCATCTTGCAATAATTTGAGATAGTCTACGCGATTGTTCTTTTTGACCACAGAACCGGTTGATGAATTCTTGCTAAGCTGTCTCGTTAGTGTACAACTTTTAGAATGTTGCTCAATGACTATTTGATTGGTAGTTTGGGCTCTCAATAAAGGCTCTGCTTTATGTTTAGCTCTTGCACGAGACGAAGTCCACGGATCATTGTTTTGGCATAATGGAAAATGATTTTGAAGCTCTGCATTATGTTTACTTATTCTACATAACATAGCCGATGACTCACTAATCTGACGATTAGGCAGGGAAGATCTCTTCTGGATTTGATGCTCATTACGTGCAAAAGACAAATTCTGTGTGTTGTTTGACTGTCGTCGTGAATACTGACAATGAAGTTGGCCTTGTGGTACATGCGTTGAAAAATAAGGATTTTTCAAGATGTTTGAAGGCAAGTGAGCGACATTTTTACATGAACCTTCTTGTTGAGTGCTAATTCCTTGATTACCAGGGCATAAGTACTGCGGTGATGGTAACTTGGTTCTCGAAATAGGGTTTGGATTCTTTTGCCTAAAAGAAACACGGCTATGAGTGGTTGGGGAAGATTCATTTTTGTTTTCAGAAAGTAATTCTAACTTAATTTGATTATTGACATTTTGGATACGTTCCAAATGAGGTTTCTGTAACTTGATTAACTTGAGAACATTTTCTCGAAGTTTTTCGTTTTGCTTTCGCTTCTCAAGAGCATTTCTTACATTTCTGTAAACTTGCCTACCCTCGCGAAGAGCTTGCGCAATTTTTTTCTTAGCTCTTTCATCTCCAATTTCTATCCAAAACAATGTTGTCACATCTTTTTCAAGAAACCTACCCGGTGGGTTCGAATTGCGTATCAGCGATACAATGTTTGAAAGAATAAATTTTTTATCATGCTTCCCGGTCGTATCTGATAGATACTCACTTCTGTGAGCTCTTATGATCCTGCGATAATTGACATTTCCGTCATGAGCATTGATACGACCACCTCTTCCATTCAAAACGTCGCTGGAAGTAGGATAACTTATGAGCCCCCCAGTTTTAGGTTTAAGCTCTGGCGAAAGAGGCGAAACTGTAGGTAGATTGGATTTGATTTCATGATTATCAATTACTTTTGCTGTTGTCATACTTTTTTGCATTATAGTTGGAAAAAATACGACACATTTTTGTAGGAAGTGAAAGTAATCGTCGTAAAAGTGGAGAAAGTAAAACAAAACTTAGAGTATGTAAATATCTATCTTCTTTTATTTTCTTTATTTAAGTTGCGGTCACATGGTATTTTGAGATGTGCTCTCGTTGGCCAAGAACATATTTTAATTTAATTCAATCGAACTTCTTCTAAAGAATTTAATAATAACATATTTAGAATTGCATTTGGTCCCACATTATTTAATTAGGCTGCCTCCTCATTTCCAAAGACGTCATTCATTAAATTTTTTTATTTTACGAAAACGCTGTGTTTAAAAAGTAAGTTAGCTGCACTCTAGAGGAATCATACCTAGGCTTAGGCAAATAGTTAATCATATATTTAGATCATTCATTTAGCATACCTAAATACCACAATCTAATGACGTACTTCTAACATTTTATCTAAGTATCCTACCTATTTATTCTTCTTCTGACGACACCCATATACAAGGCACTGGCGTTAGGCTTAAATCGGTTCCGATTTGATTCCTTTTATTTCCTTAACTTACTATTTCATAGCTTCTACGGTATTTGATTTGAAGGTAAAATTTACTATTTCATCAATTCTTATTTAATATTTATCGTTAATTAATCATTGTTTATCGAATAAATTTTATGGGTTTTCCGGGATTCATTTGGATTTCCCAATCATCTAAATTAATTAATGCCCTAATTTGGTTCCACTTGTAATGAAATCATGGTCTGCGTGAACAAACAAACCTATTGGCTAAAGGGTGGGATGTGGGTTTTCTGCAAATCAATACCGAAGCGATGAACGATGATAATAACGAATTCAAAAATTGTGAACGGGCCTCTATGGCTACCGTTTGGTTGTGGTGGAGGCAATAACAAAAATACTTAAGGTTTTCTCTTTAAATAGTGTTATTGCTAATCTCATAGTTTCGTAATTGTTTGTTATTGCTATCGTGTCATCTGTCTAAGT
>Ga0209092_10002060_pt1 | contig 18848 bp, 10 predicted proteins | sample FraStrMetagenome_FD_187446 | JGI IMG/M metagenome (GOLD analysis project Ga0209092, IMG submission 187446) | Marine eukaryotic phytoplankton communities from Arctic Ocean - Fram Strait ARC3M Metagenome (SPAdes) (version 2) | ecosystem: Environmental > Aquatic > Marine > Oceanic | place: Fram...
TAGATTAGCCACCGTGGAAAAGCATTTCGCAAGTTGAAAGAATTTTTGCTACAGAAGAATCTCTAATGAAATTCTAGGGAAGGGTAAATTATGGTGAAAGATTTATTATTATCTTATTTTATATTCATGCCGCAGCAGGATAATGAAATTTAAATTGAAAATAATTTAATTTCTTAAATCCACTCCACACTTTCAAATAGGCTAAACCTGCCCTTTTTAAGTCAGCATATCTGATTTTTGAATTTTTGCTTCTTGATGATAAGAGATTGCCTCGGCTAGCTCTCATATAAAACGGCACCGAAATGGCAGATGCAAGGAAGATAAAAAGTGATGAAAAATTGTCATCAGAATGGCCTGTAGTAGATAAATTAGTTTCGAAATTAGGCATAAAGTATGCACAGAGTATGGGCTTAAGCCTTCGTGAGTATGTGCAACTTTCAGGATTACATATCCCTGATTATCCCAAAAATATGGATATTGGAGAAGATTTGGAAACAGCATTTGATCCTTGGGACATTTATCCATGGAAGAAAGAGGAAGAAGGAAAGGAAATCATATACAAAAATGTTGCAACAGGGGAAGTCATGCTTCATGCCCCCACACCAATGTTTGAGCGCAAACTTCAAGCTTTGTCACAACTTACTCCCAGAGGAGATTATAATCGAAATATATCAGAAGAGAAATATGTTTGGAGAGAATCTCCATCAGATCGGAGACGAAGGAGACGATATGAGCAGCGTTTGAAAAAAACTATAGAAGAAGAAAAAAAAAGACGCACAAATGCACCTAATGAAAGGGAACAAGTCGAAAATGTACTAAATGATCTAATAAATGAGATTGATGGAGATATTTATAGCCAAGAAATAACGAAATCTCATCTCATTCGAAAGAAAGAACGGGAATACTACCATCCAAGCACTTTGGGTTTTCCGATGCAAAAGTTGGCTAAAAGTACAGATTCTCCAAACCTTGTTACTGACCTAAAATATGAAGGACTTAAAGTTCTTTCAAATGGTGAACTCGTTCTTACAAGAAGCGGAACGCATGCTATGCTAAGAGAAAACGGCAATGAGAAATTCTATGGAATCGACAATACAAAAACTAGCAAGGATCAAGATGAGGTTCTTCTCAAGTATAGATTTAAAATAACATTAGCATGTTCAGCTCCCGAATATTATGAAGAAATTTTGGAGACTGAAAAGAATGATTCTAGTGGAGAAACACAGAAAAGTCGTCTTGATAAGACCAAAATGACTATGTTCAGTGATCAATTAAGATCTGAGGTATCCCAGTTAGCCGATATATCAGCAAAGGGTGTTATTATAGAGGAAATAGTAAAGGATTCATTGGAATGTGAAACATGTAATAATCATAGATCAGGGACACAGGGTTTCCAAGACCTGGGGATGACAATGAACAAAGCCATGAAAAACGCTTCAAAAAATATCAAGAAAGGATTTCATACTGAAGCTATTAAAAGAAGTATCCATATTTTTTCGAAGAGATATAGTAATAATAAAAAATTTAAAATGATAAGGTCTGACCATTGCCGAACCACAATAACGTTTCTTCTTCTCAACGGAAAAGAAGAAACTCCGACTCATTTAGTAAGAAACTTAGAACAAGACTGTTCTACTTTCTCACTAATGTCGCTTGTGACATCCTGGTCACAAGTTGATAATATAGGGACAAACAAGATATTTGAAAAATGGGAAACGTACTGGTCACACATAATACACCCCTCTTTTTTCGGTTATAAGATTAAAAAAACGTGCTACAAAGGTGATGTGAACGACTCATCTATGAAGCCAAGCAACATGGGAAGAACAAAAAATAATATAACAATATCAGGGACACAATTCAAACGACATAATCAAACGAAAGAAAAAAGAAAAAAAATAGACAACTCAATATATAATGACTCAATCCAACCATATTTGAACAAAGATAAAAGAAATAAAGATGGGATTGGGATTGGAAGGCCAATTAGATTGTCAATCAAGAAATTCTCTCAAACATTAAAACCAGACCGCCTATTTCGGCAAAAGAAAAAAGAAATACCTAAAGCTGAAAAAGATTTGTATCTTTTTCTACAGACCTTGATTACAACTAAAGTTAAAGGGGTAGAACAACCTGAATCCCAAGCTACTTTGATGCGACTACAGAAGACGATTCAGAATAATCTAGAAAGTTTTACGGAAAAGAAATTACAAGAATTATTTCAAGTACTCCAAGAGAAAATCTACACTATTATTCCAAACGAAAGGGCGTCCAAAGACAATGATGTATCCATAGACAACTCTATCTTAATTCTGACATCTTTTCTAGAAGATCAGGTGACTGATTCTATATTATTCTTGCCCATTATCACAGTGAATTTTATCCAAGTAGCATACATGAATCATCCCGTGAAGAATAATGGCCGAATTAATCAAAAAGAATTCGTGTTATTTTTTTCCTGTCTAGCTAAAGTTCTTTCGAAGTTAGATATATCTTGCTCTAAAGAACATCCAAAAAACAAAAATAATTCTATTGAATCTGCTCGTTTTAAAAAAACTGAAGATAATGAATATATCAAAACGAATTTCCATGATGTATCCAAAATAGGGAAACCCATTCCTGATAAAAACTTAGCTGCATATCTTGAAATGGTAAAAGCATGTGAGGAGCATTGTCCAATGCTCTCACGTTTGATATACAAGGGTATTCTTAAGAAAGAAGGTATTAATTCATTTCTGTGCCTTGTTTTCGATCCATCATCGAAACTAAATCATGTTTTGAGGATTCTTCCCTGCAATAAAGAAGCCGATTTGGAAACATCTTATCAGGAGATGTGCATTTTAAGAGAAAGAGACCATGATGCATTAGTCAATATATTTCACGTTGAGTCAGTTTTTGCAAAAAGTCCCTGTATACATGGAGAAGTTAAACATGAGTGCAGAATATTGATTATAATTATGGAATGGTGCTCTGGTGGTCAACTCCTAAAGAACGATTCTACGAAAAGATTTGGTGATTCATTTAAAAGTGAAACGGTAATTAAATGGACAACGCAATTATTGAAAGGAATGTATCATTTACATTCTTTGGATATCTTGCATAGAAACATAAATCCTGGAAACTTTTATTTAGATGACAAAAATAAAATCAAACTTGGTGGATATATGTGCTGTAGATATGCAACAAGCCTTGGACATCCAAAGACCTTTGGAAGCTTCGATGTAGGCAATGCAGTATTCCTGGCACCGGAAATCAAGAATGATGTAGGAGACATAACTACAAAAACTGATATTTGGGCATTTGGTTGTTCCTTATTTTTTATGCTGACAGGAAGTCTTCCAGACTTGGAACGATTTAGTATAGAAAAAGAAATAAAAAAAGTTCCTCTTCATTTCGATAAAAGATTCAATGCGATTTTAGCATCTGCGTTAAGATTAAATCCAATAGATCGTGGAAGCGCAGAGTCGCTTTTGACTATTTTGGAGTAACACCAAAGCTGTGCTCACTAATAAGTACAAAGATTGAAATTCTTCTTATTAAAATGAACTCTTGGTAAATTTTGTTTTCTTAAATTAATTATTTTTTTGCTTTAATTTTGATGCAGGTTGCATTATTTTCCTTGAGTCAAGTCTGTATGGTTCTATTTCTTGTACACAAATGTCAGCTTTTACATGAGAATATCTCCAAGATATTCTCGTGCTCCTTCTCCTTTACCTCCACGAGCTTTTGGTGATGCCCATTTAACAGAACTCTTTGCTTTCATACTCTTAATGATAGCACCAGGATGCTCAATAGCATCATTACCAGACTTGTATAAAAAGTCGGAGGCCCAAATAGCTTGGAAGCCATTATCCCTACAAATCCATGAATCCTCAACCTCTTGCAAACCCTTATCGTCTCTTGAAACAATATTTGCAATCCTGCAGATCTGAGTCCCTTCTGGAATATTCAAACCATCCAAAGCAGCACCTCTTTCTGTTGGCGATAACTCCTCCAAGGAAGTACTCACAGTGACCATCAAAATCGTAGCACCAAAATCTACGGCCTTCTGAGCTTCATCCATATTATCCACACTCACAATGGCGTCCATACCAAGTGTCGCACAAGATTTGATAAAAGTTTTCAATTTATCTTCTCCAACTACATTAAATGTTAGAACTACTGCTTTCGCACCTGCAGCGGCACTTCTGGCAATTTGAACATCATCTACTATCAAATCACTGGACACTAACGCAAGTGGTCCTGGCATGTCACCAATAGCAATATCTTGCTCCTTTTTAATCACTTTAATATCATCATAGGTACATCCACCCATGCGTTCGTCTGCCATAACAGCAATAGCGGAGGCACCAAATTCACGAAAGTTTGGTGACAGAATTTCTGGATCATAAATTTCATCAATAAATCCTCCCTTATCTTGACGTCGTTTATATTCAGCAATGACAGTTAAAGTTCCTTTACGTTTCGTAAGAGAAGCTTGGAATTCACTGACTTCCTGGGAAGACGATTCTACATCTTCCGAAGAAGCAGCTTTGATTTCTTCCAGTTTTTCCAAGATGTCTGGTTCTACTTCTCCACTCTCCAAATATTTTTTGATATCCATTTCTTTTGCCTTTCTGGCTAATACACCAATAGCGTTCAAAGAAACGTCATGATGGATGGATTTTGTTTGAAACGCTGTGGATGATGAAAGTGGGGCAATGAATGCCTGTGTTTGTGAAAATGTAAGCGTTGATGTCGCAAGAAAGAGAAGGAAAGCACTACTAGCTGTTGGGTGAAATTTCATATTGCAAGAGGTTGTTTCTTTCTTCTAAATATTAGTGATCTTCTGAAGATGCCGGTAATTGATTGTATCGAATTTTTGTTCAACAGGAGTTTGAAGTTTGACGATCGCAATAATAAAAAGTTTGCTTGCACTTCTTTTTGAAGAACATTCAAGTTCGAACGTTTTCCTAACCTCACAAACGATAACATTCAAGCTGAAAAACGTCACAATTGTAAGACTCTAGAATTCTATTGACGTACTTAACGTTGACAACAAAATTTTCAAATTTGTTTATTGCAATTTTTATTTTTAAAAGATTTTTATGATATTATGATTATTTATTACTGCTGACATGACTGCCTACTGCTGAAATCGTGCATATCATAGTAGATAGTTGGTGGATGTGATATCATGCTAAGGTTGATACGACATCACTATATCTTCTTAATCCATAACACAAAATTTGCAACAACGAAAAAATCTTAAAGCAAAGGAATTGTGCTTTGGATTCATATAGAAGGAGACCTAAACGAATCCTTGTATAAGCGCAGGCAATATGGATGAAGATGAGAATCTCATCAGATCCAATTCCAAACTGGAACTTACAAACACAAATAATTCATCCACCAGAGATGAAAAATATTATGAAGATCCCAATGAATTGAAAGAGGATAATGGGTCTTGGATTCTTCGAATTCAAGGAAATAAACATATTGGTATGGATTCCATAGAACTTTCACCCAGTGGTATTTCAATCATGAAAGAAAATAAACACTTGTCAAATGGTAGATCCAAAATAGAGGGAGTAAGCTGGGATTATACATTTTGCACACCAGTACCCTCATCTGTCGCAGCTAAAACAGTTGCTTCTGTCCAGCGATGGTCTATGAATGCTGCAAATCTTTTAACCATCACCTACCGACCAAGATATCAAGCTTTACCATCATATACTAACATATCTATACATCGAGATATTCTTTGCCGTCTTGTAGGTATGAATCATAATTGCAAGCACCACACAACTTCCGATAATTATTCCAATTTACGTAGAGGTTTATTTCAAAAAAAGATTGATTGGATGCATCTTGTTTATACTCATGATGATATATGGAAAATTGAAATCCTATCAGAGAAGGAAGACTATAATATTGATGGAATTGGATCATGTATGGCCATTCAGGTCTACTTGCGCTCTAAACAGAATAATGAATTATCCTCTTCTGGGAGTACTAGTAATAATAGTAATAGTTCCAGACAGAAAGTTCCAACAAAAATGGCATCCAAGATGTCGAATGAAGACCATCCAAATGTCGAATATCAATCTGTAGATAGGAATATAGATTCAGAAGCCAATAATGACTCAAATGAAGACGATTTTTTCAATAAAAAAACAAATGGACCAATCATTACTTTCGCAATACCTAAGCAATCCAACGAGCGCATTGGTAATTCATGCAAACCGCTTCTTTGGAAAGTATCTATGCCTACAGATCCTTCTATCGCTATTGAAACCGTAACAGTATTAAATGGATCACTCTCAAATATTTCAAAGTCTACAATGCCTACACCAACCTCATCCACGGTGCCATCACCAACACATGTATTTCTTAATGGATGGCAAAGTTGGACCTTCACTGGTAGTGTTCTAAAGAATACTACACAACCTAAGTCTGCTTTGGCGGATACTTTCTCACTTTCTTTCAATAAAGGAGGAACATTACCGCCAATCTCACGAAGTTCAGATTTTGATGCTGAAAGTAAACAACAGAAACCTGATTCTTACAATTCTATTTGGAATAATTCTAAATCTAATCACTTTGTATCAGACTTTTTTGCAGCTGTTACTACAGCCTCTACTGATTTTTCTGGTACCAAGTCTAAGAATGATCATTACGCAATGGATGATGCTTCTGGGGGACCTGCCATGATCCTTGGGTGGCTTTCACAACGAAAGCAATTTGGTTTAGTTACAATGGATAGTACTTTATCAAAAACTATATCTATGCATTGCTCATTAGATTCATCAGTGACAAATTCTGAAGATAACACCAGGGTAAATGCTGTGAACTCTATTTCCTCTAAGCCTTCAATTGAAACCGACTGGGCATGGTGTCAAATGCTTTCTTCAAAGTGCTTTCATGAGGAGCCGATGAACAATTATTTAGATGCAGTATCACAACACAATAACGTTTCGAAACAAATGGCAACACCCCTGCCCCTTGCAGTGGGATGGTGTAGTTGGTACCATTACTACGAAAACATTACAGCTCAGAATTTGATGCAAAATTTCGACAAATTAGGCGGTCTAAAATACGAATTGGATTGTAATGTAGCTGTTGTTGATGACGGATATATGACAGCATGGGGAGACTGGGATAGCTTAAAATCCAAGTTTTTCCCTCCATTTCTGAACAGCAACGGCAGTGAAAGTGACAATAGGACCTTACAAACTATGAGATCTTTATCAAAATCAATCCGAGATAATGGCATGAGACCAGGAATTTGGTTGGCACCTTATGCTTGTGATAAACATTCTAGGATTGCTAAATTGCATCCAGATTGGATTATAAAAAATGAAAAAGGAAGATATGCTAATTCATCATTTTGTGGTAAATTTTTTTATGGGTTAGATGCCACGAATCCATCTGTGAGAAAGCATGCATTTGACTCTGTAAGAAGAGCTGTGGAAGATTGGTAAGTTCGCAGCTATCATCAAAGCTTTGATTTATTTATTATGAGGTTGTGGGTCTTACTTCAACCCCTTTGTAATGTTAAAGGGGCTTTGAGGCTTTAAAACTAGATTTTCTGTATGCGTGCTGCCTTGCTGGAAATGGTAAATTTGATAATTCATTGGTAAGAATACGTTTTTTTAAGAATATTTTGTTCTCTTTCTAACATTTACACTTTTGTGATCATAGACACGGGCAGAAACAATGAATCTTGCGTTGGAAACAATACGAGAAGCAGCGAAACCAAGTACATTTATTATAGGATGTGGATGTCCAATTGGGTCTGGAATTAATTTGATGAACTCCATGCGCATATCAGCAGATACTGGTCATACATGGTGCTGGCCTATACCTTGGTGGGATAATGGAACACTTCCTTCTCTTAAGGGTATGATTCGAAATACATTAAATCGATCAATGTTGAGTTTTCGTTGGTGGCATAATGATCCTGATTGTCTCATGTTAGGAGATGCAACCAGGTTGACACGTGATGAATTAATTAGTGCAGCTAGTATAGTTGGAATGACTAGCGGGATGCTTTTGTTGAGCGACGACTTGGCAAAGATGAGAAAAGAGAGATTAGATATCGCAAAAAAAATATTTCCTATTACAGGAGCAACGGCCATACCAATGGACTTGCATAGCAACTTGAATAGTTTTCCCTCTGTTCTAAAATTATCGTGCAAGGATGAATCTGCAATACGTAATGACTTTGGCATTCATTATGAGGCCAAAGAAAAATTAAGAAATTGCATTCAAGTCACGGAGAACTTAGAATCATGGAAAATAGTCTGTTTGAGTAATTGGCAAAAAAGAGTAACATCAGTACATTTATCTCTACTTGATTTGTTGAAAGATTACATTACTGAAACTAGATTCGGATTTCACGTATTTGAGTTCTGGTCTTCTAAATACAGATGGATTCAAGCTCCGATTGATTCTTCGAATGCTAATTTGAGTAAAATACTCCCACCCCATGGAAGTGAGATATTTCATTTGAAACCGATGCAACCCCACCGTCCACAATACATAGGAAGTACCATTCATTTTTCTTGTGGATTTGAAGTAAAATCGTTCAACTTCAATGAGAACACTCTGTGGCTAAACTTAAAAAATGAGTGGAAAAGGGAAGGGTGGGTTTTTTTGTTTGTTCCAGGATCAAATAATGCATTAAGAGCTTCGATTGACGATAGTGGAGGTGGCACAGAGACACCATTGCCTCTTTTTGTAGTACAAACGTTCGACAAAAATACTAATGATGAAAGCACTGGTAAATATACCAATAAATCATCTTTAATCGGGAGAATCATTAAATTGCAGATATCCATACCTGGAAAAACGAGTCCTTATGCTGAGATCCAAAACAATAATGGTCATGGTATCATCAAAGTCCGATTTTAAGAATACTTTCATTAATGATAAAAACAAAACTATTGAAATTGAGTATGGCACATTTTATGTCCGTTGTATAGAATAATACATTTGTATATTAAACAAGCAGTCTAGATTTCATTGGCTAACAACAAAGTGCTTTCTTTCATTGGATGCATTTGGTCCTCAACGTTTCTCTTCCTTCTGCTAATCTTCCAGAAAGGATGATTTAAAACTTCATTCATGTCAGAAGGGCGATCATTTTTATCAACACTCAAGCACTTACGAACCAGATCAGCACCCTCGTGGCCTACGCCGCTTTCTATTAAGGACTCAACAACGTAAGTGAGATCTCTATCACACCACGCCCCTAAATCATAAAGCCCGTCAAGATCTTTGCATGTTTGAATCTGTGAATCAAAATCAATTAAGACTTCACCAACGAACACTTCATAACATAATTTACCAAACGCCCAAATGTCTTGAGATATTGAGGCGATATGAGATTTTTTAAACTGAGGTATTGTCTCTCCTCCTTTTTCATCTTTGATAAACTCGACGACTTCTGGAGGGCTATATTCACCCAATCTACTGAATTTAAATTGTCCACCAATTAATTTTGACTCGTGCACATTCAATAATTTCCATTTATCTCCACATTTTCCACAAGTATGGGGCCCAATATCACCATGAACAATGCCTTGTTCATGAAGGTATTTGATTGCTTTTACTACTGACCTCAATACATTACAAACTTTCTTCAAGTAGATATTAAATTTGTCCATATTTTGTCTATAATCATGATCCTTTGGCATACCCTCAACTATTCTGGAGAGTGTGAGACCTGGTTTTTCAACTGCATAACAAAATTGCGTTGGTAAGGTCTCTGTAGCTAAATGGCCCGCATATTCATTTGTCGTGAAGAGATGAGACTCCTCAATAAACTCTGGACTCAAATGAATTGATTTCAATAGATTAATTTCTTTTTCATATGCTTCCTCAATGGAAAAACAGTAAAGGTAGATTTTTTTACCATCTTCATGCTCAAAAAAATCCATGGCATCAAACACCTTTAGACCTCTACTGTTGTCAGAATGTATTGCAGCACTCTGTGTGAATTCATAACGTCCAACAAATCGTAATGCTCTCCTCATTTCTATTCTTGATTGAGGTGTTGCACAGCGAATTAAGCTGCTGCCCTTTCTAGATGCCCCTCCTTCCATGAAACACAATTCTCTCGTTTGTTTATGATTACATAATGTCAATACTTCCCTTATTATGTGAGGAAATGCATCATCACAATCGCATGTGATATACCACCATGACATACCCCGTCCACTCACTATTTCTGGAGAGTTAAGATCATCAAGATCAACAGGCAAATCAACAAGAAGAAGACCAAGAAGCACTTCACGAGGCATGTTGTTCATGCATGCAATCTAAATTGGTATGGAAATATATTGAAATATTCCTCGTGAGAATGGTTGTAAGCGTTTTCTAATGTAAATAAATCTCTCACCTCTATTGGCAGCAAACCATCTTTATTTGAAATTGAAACTGTTACTGGTATACATTTCAGAATGGCAAGGGCAGAGGCTGCATCTGCATATTCACCACTAATGACTAGATGCAAGGCAGCATTACCACTTTCGTCGAAGTTTTGAGCCGCCTCGTGACCTTTATATTGTAAGGAGAAGAGAATCATTATGAATAAAGTAATTGATTAATACCATTGAAGAAGAAAAAGAATCCCTGAACGTACCTCCATTACCAGACATCAATGCTTCCAATATTTCCCAGCCACATGAATTCTTAATCCCAGAAATTATAGGAGTATTGCCGGCAGAGTTTTGTACCAGACCTGATGGTATAAAAACTTCTTTGAAATCAACCACCTCACCATTCTCTTTTTCTTCAAACCATGTCTTTACACCCTTGTCGTGTTCCAAGAGAATTTGTATAATCTCAATTCCGTTTTTTTCGTCTAATAGACTACATAGATGTAAAGGTAGATTGCCGTCTCCGTCTGCAATTGCTAGACCATCTGGAAAAATATTTACGACGAATTTTACGGCTTCTATACTTTGTGATAGTACAGCTAAATGCAGGGGTAACATGCCCTCTTCGTTGCGAACATTGGCGCCTCCCTTAAACTTATCTGAGAGAGCGCGTAACATGTTCATATTTCCTGATGACGCAGCCATATGCATAGGTAAATTCCCCATCTTATCAAATTTATGGACACCGTCTTCAAATAAATGCAACATTAGTGCGTTAAGTTCCTTTGGGGCTTCTGACCCATGTGATGCCAGATGATGTAAAAGTAATTGAGATGAAATAACATCTGTCATTTCTGCAAGCCATGGGTTAGCGTTTAGCAAGTATGTTGTATCTTTCCATTGGCGGTTCATTATAGCATGAATAGCTTGTCTGTGCCTTTTCGTGATAATTGTTGGCGATAGAAGAAGTGTTGACATATTCTGTTTCATTATCTCATTTTCATGTTGTGAATCAGAATCTATCACATTCCTTCCCGCAATTTGTGTTGTAACTTTTTTCAAAAAATCTGAAGATAGTGACATGATGGATGTTGATTTAAGGTCTGATAAGGTTTTTAAGGATACAGATGCAGATTTTAGATCATTAAATGTTTTTAGGGAGGAAAATTTGTGCGAAGATTTGTCGGAAGACTTGCTTATTTGTAATGCTGATTCTAATTGCTCCGGTAATTCATCAACGTAATCTTGTGTGTCAAACAGTGCTTTTGAAACGTCCTGCAAATCTTCACTACTTTCATTGGTTATCAATTTAGTTGAGTCACTGCTGTTTCGCTTCCTTGGAGTTTGCTTTCTTTTTTCTGCAGAGTCTTGAAGAGATTGCAATAATTTCTTCCGATCTGCTTTTCGAACATTATTTTTTGTTGTTATCAAAAGGCTCTTTCCATGCTGTACCCCGTCTATCTTTTGCGAAAAGACAAAATTACTTCTGTAAACAATATTTTTACTCGGTATCCGAGATAGACTCTGTTCATCATCAAAATCTCTCCCATCTAAATTTAGTGGGTCAATATGAGCTACCAAATGTTGTGGACGCTTCCATCTTTTTGTGGTTGTAGTATTCACTGTAATGTCATCATCCTCCTGCTGTTCGTGGACAGTTGCCATTGCAATATACGCTTCTTCAAATCTTTGTAAGCGTTGCTCTACATCTTCATCATCACGTTGTAATACACTTGGTCTATTTGTTCCACGAACTATTCTTCTACTGTGACTGGAAATGCTAAAATTATCATTGTAATCATCATCATTGTATTCATCTGTTTCAAAATTACTTTTTGTGCTTTCTCTACGCTTTATGTAAGCTCGTTGCGAAACTCTTAACAAAGCTCTACGACCCCGAGATATCGTGGGTCGCTTTTTACGTTTTGTTTTTCGTTTATCTTTTTGCTTCTTTTTTTGCTTTGATTTCTCCTTATTTTCCGACATTTTATTTCCATCGAAAACCTTACGAAGCTCCGCAAAAGAAGGAGAATTCATAGTAGTAGAATCGTCTTCTATATTTTCTTCTTCAGAAGAAGACTCTGAAACGGAAGATGTATCGCTACTTTCATAATCTCTTTTGGTAGCACCAACGACATTCTCTACTGGTGTTTGCAATAGTTTATCTACTTTAGCTCTAGTATTTTTCGCCCTAGCCTTAGAGTGAAATTGTGCCCATCGAAGCTGAGCTTCTGTTGGTCTTTGTAGAGAATTTGCTGAAGCACCAATTGTAGAATGGTGGGCTGCCAAGCGTGCAGCAGTATTTTGTGATGTGCAAACATGTTTTTGTGGTATTGGCTCTAACAAAGGGCCTCGAGAAGTTCTTGATTGAGATGTTGATTGTTGGCTATTGGATATTGGCGTTAGCGTGGATGATGTATTCAATGAAGAGCTACCAGAAGAGGAGAATGATCCTATCTCATTACTGTTTGCACTATCGAACTTTTGATTACGATAATGTTTTTTATTTGAAGTCATTTTGATAGAATTTCTATCTTATTAAAAATTTTGTCTTTCAAAGCCAATTTCATTCTTCTGAAGAGTCTCAAATACCCTTTCCGTTTGTTTTATCTTCTTATAGCTTAACCAAGGATTTGAGAAATTTCTAATGCACATGGTGTGACCCATATTTAAATCAATTCGGAATCTTAAGTTTCGGTATGGAAGTTGTACGAAGTGAAGGCGTTAAAGTTAATACTAATCATTTTTTTGACAAATCTCAAGTTAGCGTTTCCACTTTTATCCCATGCAAAACCCAAAACGAAAGTTTTTGTTGTTGCTTAATACCTTTTGAGGATAAGATATCATATTCTTTTACAAAGTGCATAAAAAAAAGAAAAAACATTTATGCACAATTATTAAATCCTAACTATCATAATTATCATCGCAGGTAAACGGATTAGAGTTTTGAAGTATTATTTTATATGAACATTCTTCAACTTTCAAACCTTTTAATAAGATATTTTTCGACCTTAATTGATGCAATAGAATCCGAAACCATTATGCTAAGAAGAGTGAACTTGAATCCAAATAATTTAACGATCAAATTCAAGATGAAATTCATCTGCGCAATTTCATTCAAAGGTTGTCCAGTTGGTAATGGGGACAACTGGAGCAATTGATTCAATGGCTCAAATATTTCCAGAGCACAAACAAATAATGCACCGACACATACTTGGACCGACCTCAGCAACATCTTATTGGATTTAAAACTTTGCATGAATGGCCTTCCACGATAATTTGCAGCGAATGTGTTGATCGTAGCCAAAACTGTGAGCAGGAAACAGCATGTATTTAAAGGATTTGGGTTGAACGGACCATCCGGGATAACAGATGGATCATCAGGATCCAAGAATGCCAAAGCCATATTGGTCACAATCAGAATTGCAATTAGATGTATACAAAATTGTGCCACGATTGAAATGAGAGCTTGTACACATAATACTGAAGATGGAGGACGGTGAGGAGACAAAGATGCTAATGGCTTTCCTTTTGTCACAAAAAAGAAAAGAGCCGCAACAATGATTCCCACCCCAGTGAGTTGGCGATCGCCTTGCTTCACTCCATTCATGTGTAATTTACTGAGAACCAACGCATTTACTAGACAATTTACTCCCAAAATTTTATAAATTGTCAACATTGTGACAAGTGTACAACGGCCTTGTTGAATAATATTCTTGCAACATGCAATACTCATAGTGCGAGACGTGAAAGGTGATGCAACAGAGGCATCTCCAAGTGCAACGAAGTTGAGTTCCTCTTGCGCTTCTGCAAGTTCCCGAAGAGATTGTTCAATATTACCAGCACGCTCTGCACCACGTGCTCCATTCTTCAATTTCTTATCTCTTTTAGCCGCCTTTTTCTCTTTGGTTATCCTTTCTTTTGCTGCTCTGGACTTTGCTTCTATCTCCGGTACAGAAATAATTGAAATCCCCACATGTGCTTGTTTCAATGCACCGACATCATTTGTTCCATCTCCACACATGAGAGTATACCTACCTGCTTCATTGAAAGCAGCTATCACGGCTTCCTTTTGTCTTGGCGCGTGTCTTGCAAAGACTGAAACACATGGAACAAGAGCTTTGAGAACCGATTGAGCTGCAGGATCAAGAAGAACAGTTTTGGGATCAATCGGCGGAGGTGGGGGGATTTCCTTCCCCAAGCCTTTCTTTTTGTATTTTTCTTGCATATCCAAATAATACGTTCGTTCTACAGCAGCAACAGCTACTTTACTTATTATTTCACCTGTCACGCATAGAGATAATTCATTTCTATCAACCATGTCATTCAAAACTTTCAAATTATTTGGAACGAAAGCGATGCATTCATCAGATTTGTACTCCCCAGGTACCGAGTCGATTGGAACGAATGCAAATGTTTGCTCTGCTAAAACTTTTCCATCTCTTCCTTTGCCTTTTAATCTTTTGAGTTCTCTAAGATCATATGTATCTCTAGGACCAGTATCTATAATACCGACCTGTCTAGCAACCTCACATGCGGTCAATGCTGCATCTCCAGTAATCATAACGGTGCTATGATTACTTGCTTTCAACTCATTCATGATACGAGCAGAATCCGGTTTCAATGGACAATCAAGAACGAGAAACCCAGCAAATATTAAATTGCTTTCTACATAACGACGCCCTCGTGATCTAAGCGATTGGATAGTAGGAGGGTTTGTTCCAAGATCCTTGTATGCAAGGCTTAAAACTCGTTGACCCTACATGTCGATGAGACAACAATAATATGATGAGAGAGGAACATTTCTTCAACAAGTAGCTTTCTAGCTCAATTTTAACTTACCATAGACATGTGATGTCTGTAAACATCATCGTAGTTTGGTGGAATCGTATGTTTTGTTAGCATTGGTTTCATTACTTCTGGTGCTCCTTTTGATAGGACAAAGAGATTTTTCAAATCTCCTTCCTTTACCAATGTAGTCATACGCTTCAACCTACTCTCGAAAGCATATCGATGTAGAACAACTATAGGTTTGAATTTTTCAAATCTAGAATTGGTGTTTGGTATGGGATGAACCGTGACATTGTCAGCTCTGAGAGTCCATTCACAAGCTTTCAATACAGCCTTTTCCAAAGGGTCGCCAATGATGCCACCACTAGAGCGCTCTCTAGCCAGTGCTTGACAACCTACCATGACTCTAAGAGCATCATTCGTTGCTTCCAAAGGACCTACTAAATCGGCATTACCACCATGTTTGTTTGATTTATCCAAGTGAGGTATTTCTTTTTGTTCTGCACTAAGAATAATGCCCACATGAGTCTTGGGCAAAGGTGGTGGTAACCTGAGTCCTTTCAGCCTCATTTCATCACTCGTTAGTGTACCTGTTTTATCAAATGCGCATGTATCTACCTTTCCAGCTAAAGGAATACGGAATGGTTCAGTGCAAAAAATATTCAAGTGCATCAAATCGGCTAGGGATGAGGTAACTGCCAAACTTAGTTCCATGGGTAACTCTGGTGGAACGACAGAGGTTAAAATAATAATAACATGTAAAATGACTCGAAACTTATTTCTTGTCTCATCGTACCAACCATCTAAAAATACCCAAACAGCACTCAGAAGGGCGCATAACATTAGGAGAAGAATAAAGAAGAACGTATCTTTTGTGTTTACTCCATCGTTTTTAGAATGTAAAGAGGAATGGATCATAGTTCGGAGTAGATGTCCCTGTTGGGTTTCAAAACCGGTACGAAGAACAAAACCAACACATCCACCATCGGGAGGAGGAGGGACTTTACAGCTAGATTCATTGGATTCATCTGCATCAATGTCATGATTACCTTTTGTGATCATGGGAGGATGAGCATCAACAACCGTGGTACCACCAAAGATTATAGATTTCTTATGTACCATATCTTCCACATCTAAGCGCGTTGTAGCAGTTGAAGATGAATCCCCAACTGATTCGCCACTCCCCCCACTAATAGCACGTTCCACAGCTTCCTTCATCTGAGGTACACTTTCACCGGTCAACATGGCCTCATTCACAACAGCTGAACCCGCTAAAAGAAGGACATCACATGGGACTTGTCGTTGCTGTTGTTGATGATCTTTCAGATGTTTTCGTTTTTTAGATGGATTATTTTGATGATGATTTGCTGTTGTCAAACTTAGAATATCTCCAGCAACCAGATCTTCACTTCGAACCCAGCTCCATTCTTCAAACCGATAGCATAATACTGGATAAGGAGGCCTAAGCGTCTCTCTCAAACGCTGCAAGTTCTTTCTTCGATTCAAAGAAACTGTACATTCAAACAAAACAAGTGTAAAAAGGGTAAAAATAGCATAGTACCAGTATTCATCCAAACTCCACAATGTAACACAAAACACTTGAAATAGGAAGAAAGGCGCTACTAGTTGTTCTGATAAGAGGTTCAGTAAAGAAGGTGTAGATATATGGCACTTGTTGATACTATAAGCTCTTGCAACCGAATTATAAGATGATGTGTTTGCATGTCCTTGCCATCTTGTATAGGAGGAAAGTGGCCAATCGATGGGAAAATGCAAGCGTGTAAATGTATGACTTTTAATGGATTGCGGTTCTGCACCATAACGATACCCTTTCCACAAATTGGAATCGTAAACACCCGTCCCAGATTGAAAAAGTACATCTTGAAAATAAAATGAACAAATAGAGCCATCTTTTGATTTTGTAATTGGTACAATTTCCGTAATACCACAATTGGAGGGGGGAGTCACTAAGGCATGTGTCCAAAATTTTGTTTTTTGAGTACTGGTCTTTCGAAATCCAACAGATGCTCGAATATCGACCCTCCAACGCTGAGATAAAAAGAGACCCACGTGAGCCAATAGAACGAGCGGGAAGAGGATGCTAATGACACCGTGATACATTTCAAGCAGATCAAACACGACCATAGTAAAATAGAGTATAGCAAATGGAAGAGTATCTCTTCGACGATAAACTGGACGTATTCTCAATGGAACAATAATATGCCCATGTTGTATGTAAGACGCTGATCCCGGAGTTTTATCTTTGTGATAATCTTCTTCGTCGTCTGGATAGTTGGCAGAATCATTGACTATGGGTGAGGAAGGTGGAGGTGGCAGCGACGATGGTGGTGGAGGAGCAGTGGGAGTAGGGGATAAGGGAGGTGGTGCTGAAGGTGGGGGAGGGGGCGGTGGCGGTGGTGCTTCGTCATCGTCGCTCATTTTCGAGATTTTAAAATCTCTTTGACATGAATATATCAATGTACTTCATTTATTTAGAACCATGAAAAATCTTTGTATGTATGAAGATACTAATTCAAATACTTATCTCTCCGTACATAAATTTAGCTAAATATATCATAAAGAACAATTTCACGTTTTTTTCCCTCTGCACAGGATCTTCTCACAAAATAGGATGGTCATGCGAAACTCAAAACAATCAACGAAGAAGGTTAATTTGCTATCATATCTATTAATCGATTGAATAAAATTAAGTCAAGTATCTAATTTCGTCCATTTCTTCTTCAGTTATCTGCTTTGTAACTTCCTTCTTTTTTTGTTTGATTGGTTGTGAACGAAACATTACTGGTTTTGTTGTACGCTTTATTGGAGGTTGCATCGATCGTTCAAGGGCTTTTCTATTTCTCTCATCCTGTGCCCTTTGCTGGGCCTCTAATTTTCTTAAACGCTTAATCTCGCGTCGCTTCTTCTCTTTATCTTTCATTTCTTTACGAACAAGCTTCTCAGGTAATTCATTTATTTCCATCAACAGATCCCCCATTTTTGCTTCAAGTTCTGAGAGCATAAATAATGTTGTTGGAGTTGTGCCAGAATCATCAAACCCACATCTGGAATACACCTCTTTCACTTTTTGACCTAAGTTCATAAATATATCAGAATGTGTATTTCCATTTTCATTTTTGGTGGTGCTATTTATAACATTGTTTCGAGCTGCACTTTGAATACGTTCTATATGCAAATTCGATTTCTTTTTTTCTTCCTCTATTAAAGCTCTCAATTCTTGCATATTGCGCTCTAAGGAAGTAACCTTTTCGCTCATATCATTTTCAATTTGCATATTGTGCCGTTTCATTTCAGCTAGAGCATGTTCTGATTCTTGTTTGTTTTGAATTAAGAAAAGATTATCTTCTTCTAAACCTGAAAATATCTCTAAAAATTGTTGTGGCTCTTTGAAATACATTGGTATATCATCCCCACTACTAGTCAAAACCTCGTCTTCAAAATCTGGTTCAGGTGGAAGTGTAGGAACAATTAATTCCTCATTCTGTTTCGTTCTAATTTCCTTTCGTCTTCTTTGTTTATCTCTACCACCTTTAGACTTGGCTTCAGCCTGTACCCTAGCTAACTTCTCTTCTTCCTGTTCTCGCCATTTTTCCTTTCTTTTTTCTATCCGTTTTTGTCTTCGTTTCTTTTGTCGATCCAATTTTTTCTTTTTTTCTTCATCGATCCATTCAG
>Ga0209092_10002061_pt1 | contig 18845 bp, 16 predicted proteins | sample FraStrMetagenome_FD_187446 | JGI IMG/M metagenome (GOLD analysis project Ga0209092, IMG submission 187446) | Marine eukaryotic phytoplankton communities from Arctic Ocean - Fram Strait ARC3M Metagenome (SPAdes) (version 2) | ecosystem: Environmental > Aquatic > Marine > Oceanic | place: Fram...
CGTAGTCGTATTTTAAAGAACTACCATTCGTTAGAACGGGATGCAAATTTAAAACAAAAAAGGAAACTACAAAGACTTTTAAAAATTATTTTAATTTTATTTTAACTGAATATTTAGTAAAACCTATGGGATTTCAATTATTATCAAATATCTTTGCATTCGATTTAATTTATAATGGGTTTATCTACTGCTATCGACACCAAATTTTCCTTTAAGAAGGTCTTCTCAGACTACAAACAACTTGCAAAAGTAGGTTTGTCTTTAAGTGTTGTTTTTTCTTCCATAGCCGGATATTTATTAGCCATAGATGTTATTAATTATCAAGTTCTTTTCTTGCTAGGCCTAGGAGGTTTTTTAATGGTAGCTGCTTCAAATGCTTTCAATCAAATTATTGAAAAAGATACAGACGCTTTAATGAAAAGAACCATGAATAGACCTCTCCCAACAGGAAGAATGTCTAAGACTACTGCATTAGTATTTGCCATACTATTTGCAATTGTTGGGCTTGGAATTTTATACAGTATCAATCCAAAAAGTGCACTTTTTGGAGCGATATCTATCTTTTTATACACTTGCGCATATACACCGATGAAACCTATTTCACCTCTAGCGGTTTTTGTTGGGGCTTTGCCTGGGGCAATTCCATTCATGTTAGGATGGGTTGCTGCAACCAATGAATTTGGAATAGAAGCTGGATTTCTATTTATGATTCAATTTTTTTGGCAATTTCCACATTTTTGGTCTATTGGATGGTTGCAGTTTGAAGAATACAAGAAAGCTGGCTTTATTATGTTGCCCATGGATAAAAAGGATCAATCTGCAACAAAACAAATTATTTTTTATACTATAATTATGATACTGGTTTCTGTTGCACCAGTATTAAAACTAACAGGTGCATTCTACATTCATCCAATTACTGCTATTATTATAGCTCTTCTTGGGCTATTAATGCTGTACTATGGGGTTTTACTTCACAAAAAACAAACCAATATTGAAGCAAGAAAATTAATGTTATCAAGTGTCATATATATCACAATGATTCAAATTATATACGTAATTGATAAATTTTTACACTAACTATATGAATATTAGCGAAAAAGACTTAGAGAAAGAGTTTACCATAGGAAGGAAAAAATCTGCAAAACCAATGTTATGGGTTTCCATGATTAGTATGGTGATGTTTTTTGCAGGGTTAACAAGTGCCTATGTAATTAGTATGAGAAGAGATGACTGGGTTACTTTTGAGTTACCTGATGCTTTCTATATTAGTACAGTACTCATTATATTGAGTAGTATCACCATTAGCATTTCTCAAAGGCTTATTAAAAAAGAGAAAAGAGAACTATCTATTGCATTTTTATTAATCACTTTTGCTCTAGGTATTGCTTTTGTTTGGCAACAATATGCTGGTTTTGAAGATTTGAGAAGTGCTGGGTTATTTTTTACAGGACCTACAAGTACAGTTTCAACATCTTTTATTATTGGAATTACCTTAATGCATGCACTCCATGTATTTGCTGGAATTATCGTACTACTTGTAGTCATTTATAATCATTTTAACCATAAATATACATCAGATGATTTACTAGGGTTTGAACTCGGTGCTATCTTCTGGCATTTTATAGATGTTTTATGGATTTATTTATTTTTCTTTTTCTATTTTATTAGATGATAAAATTGATTAATTTTGCCACTTATTAAAGAATTTTTATATTAAAAAAATATGGAGTCAAACATTGCTGTACCTAATGAAAATAAACCTACTTGGGGAGGTGGAGGAGTAAAACCTTTTGGAGCCAGTTATGGGAAAATGATGATGTGGTTTTTTATCGTATCTGATGCTTTAACATTTTCTGCATTTTTAGCCGCTTATGGTTTAACTCGTTTCAAATTTATTGACTCATGGCCAATAGCCGACGAAGTGTTTACTCACGTACCTTTTGTTCATGGTGAATTTCCAATGATTTATGTAGCTTTTATGACATTTGTCTTGATTGCTTCATCAGTAACCATGGTATTAGCCGTAGATGCTGGACACCAAATGAACAAGAGTAAAGTAACGGTTTATATGCTGCTTACAATTATTGGGGGGATTATTTTTGTAGGTTCTCAAGCCTGGGAATGGAATACATTTATCAATGGATCCTATGGTGCTGTAAAAACTACAGATGGCAAAATACTGCAATTCACTAAACAAAGTGGAGTTGATAAAGAAGGTAATGCAATATTCAAACAAATTGCTCTTGCAGACTTTGTTGTTGGTGACAGAGGAAATGCTAGAGTTCAACATACAAAAGGAAACGGATTATGGTTTGAAGATGAGGGAACAATTTCACAATATTCCATTGCTCAAATTGTAAACTCTTATGAAGGAAATCCAGACATTCAAATAAGAACAGAATTTATTGATTTAGGTAAAAAACAAAAAACTATTCTGAGTCGAGAAAAGGGCTCTGAAGAATTAGCTAAAACCAGGTTAGTTGTAGAGGGAGCCAACCTAGAAGTCAATGAGTATGGAAATACAATTTTCGCTGATTTCTTTTTCTTTATCACAGGTTTCCACGGATTTCACGTTTTCTCAGGTATCATCTTTAATATTATTGTTTTCTTTAATGTTATCGTAGGAACTTATGAAAAAAGAGGACATTATGAAATGGTTGAAAAAGTTGGATTATATTGGCACTTTGTAGATTTAGTTTGGGTATTCGTATTTACTTTTTTCTACTTAGTTTAATTTTTAATAATAGCATACATGGCACACGCACAATCACATACAAAAAGAATCTGGAATGTATTTTGGATACTTTCCGCAATTACAATTGTAGAAGTTATCCTAGGTATCTATAAGCCAGATGTTCTTCACTTAACAAGTTTCTTAGGGACTAGTCCTTTAAACTGGTTGTTCATCATTTTAACACTGGCCAAAGCTTACGGTATTACTTGGTCATTTATGCACATGGAGGGTGAAAAAACATGGTTTAGAAGAGCTGTTGTTTGGACTGCAGTCTTTCTAATCATCTATTTAGTAACTCTTTTACTAATAGAAGGAGAGTATTTATACAGTACACTAGCGCCTTTAGTGCGTTGGTAATAACATACAATCAAGGTGGTTTTTAACCGCCTTTTTTTATCACTAATTATGAAAATTACTAAAAAACGTTTTGTACTCATTGCATTGTTTGTTTTTCCTTTGTTGTTTTTTTTAATTCTTTCTACAGGAATTAATAACTTTAAGAAATTACCTACGCTAACAAAATCAGTTTCTTTACAAGTTCTTGAAGATTCCGTCTCTCTTTCTGATCATGTTACTGTATTATGTTTTTTAGGAAATGACGTAGCCACAAAAAAAGGAGGATTTTTTAATTTAAATCAAAAAATTTATAAAGAATTTTACGGATATAGACCTTTTCAAATTATCGCTGTATATCCAAAATCGTCTGAAAATGAGGTTGAAAAATTAAAATCTGATTTAAGTGCTTTTACAGACATGACTAAATGGAATTTTTTAGCCATGAATAAAGAAACCATACAAAAGCTGCACAAGAATTTAAAAACTGAAAATAAATTAGATACTTCTCTGTATTCTAATCGAGTATACCTTCTTGATAAAGAACTTAACCTAAGAGGAAGAGATCAACAAGGAGATGATGAAAATCAAATCATGTATGGTTATAACATCGAATCTGTTGCTGAGCTAAATAATAAGATGGAAGATGATATAAAAGTTTTGCTATATGAATATAGAGCTGCTTTTAAAAATAAAAATAAAGCGGATAGAAAAAACTAGGTATATGAGCAAGAAAAATTCATATATAGGCATCTCTTTTATCATTCTAATATTTGGTATTTATGTGGTAAGAAATCTTGATGATAGAATCTCAAATGAAACCATAATAGACACAAATAGACTTAACAAAACACAAAAAAATAATATAGATAATGTAAGTCAGTTATTTATTTACACCAAAGTTCCTCCGTTTGAATTTATAAACCAAAACGGTAAAACTATTACTAACGAAACCTATAAAGGAAAGGTCTATGTTGTTGAATTTTTCTTCACCACATGCCCAACAATCTGCCCTTTAATGAACGAGCAAATGTTATTAATTCAAGAAGAGTTTTCTGAAAATTCAAATGTTGGAATAGCTTCAATATCTATTACTCCAAAAATTGACACGCAAGAGGTGCTAAAAAATTATGCAGTTACTAATAGTATTACTCATAAAAACTGGCATCTTTTAACTGGAAAATCAGAAGAAACAGTTTTTAACTTATCTAATAAAGGCTTTAAATTATATGCTGGAATAGATGAAAACATAGCACACGGCGGTTTTGAACATTCTGGTTTATTTGCTTTAGTAGATAAAAAAGGAATAATCAGGTCACGAAAAGATTCACAAGGAAATCCAATACTCTATTACAGAGCTATTGAAGAAAATGGGTTTCCAAATCAAATAAATGAGTTAAAAGAAGATATAAAAATACTACTAGATGAATACTAACGAATCAACAGAAAAAAAATATAAAAGAGGAATTACAATTCTTTCTATTGTTATTCCAGTAGCTGTAGCTGCTTTATTTGGTATAAATTTAAGAGCGTTGGGGTTTGATGTTGAACCTCTTAGTTTTCTGCCACCTATTTATGCAACTATAAATGGAATCACTGCAGTTTTGCTTGTTGCAGCAGTAATAGCTATTAAAAAAGGCCAAAAGAATCTTCATGAAAAATTAAATACACTTGCCATACTATGTTCTGTGTTATTTCTTGTGATGTACGTTGCATACCATATGACTTCAGATTCTACTACTTTTGGTGGTGAAGGAATCATTAAATATTTTTATTACTTCATTTTAATAACCCACATTATTTTATCTATTGTTGTAATTCCTTTTGTTTTAGTTACTCTAATGAGAGCAAAATTTGGAAAGTTTACTGAACATAAAAAAATTGCAAAAATTACTTTTCCACTTTGGTTATACGTAGCAGTAACCGGCGTCATTGTATACCTAATGATATCTCCATACTATGTCTAACTATTATAAATATTTACTTGTATTTGTGTTAGTGTTTTCAAATACCACTTATTCCTATTCACAATGTGCAATGTGTAAGGCAGTTGTTGAAAATGGAGATGTAACAATGGCAGAAGGTATTAATAATGGTATTACTTATTTAATGGTATTTCCTTACCTACTTATTGGAGTATTGTTCTACTTTATTTATAGATATAAAAAAGGCGCTAAAAATTAACATTTCAATAAGAGCCGTTACGTGTAACATATTCTAATTTTGGTCGTCTTATGTGAAGCGATTGAAGTCGAGATAGTGGTTAACATCAATAATGTTCAGGGAACTCAAAATATAAAACACCTCAAATGAAAATAAAATTTTTACTAATTGCATCAATTTTTATGATTTCTAGTGTTTATTCACAAGAAAAATGGTCTTTAAAAAAGTGTGTAGATTACGCATTAGAAAATAATATTTCAATCAAACAAAGTGCACTTAGTATTTCTCTTTCAGAGAAAGATGTTGCCATTACTAAAGGAAATTTTCTGCCAAGTATAGGAGCAAGTTCCAGTGGAGGGATCAATTCCGGGCTATCTCCAGACCAAACAGGGGTATTAAAGAATACTACCAATTTTAACGCGCGATTTAATCTTGGTGTAAATGGTACTATATTTAATGGATTTAGAAATTTAAATTCATACAAACAGGCTCAGTTAGGAATAGAATCTAGCAAATTAGATCTTGAAAAAGCACAAAATGATGTTTCTTTATTTGTTGTAAATGGATATTTAAATATCCTTTTTGCTAAAGAAAATTTATCTGTTGCCAAAATACAAGCTGAAATTAGCAAAAAACAAGTTGAGGCAGCAACCCAAAGATATGAGGCTGGCATTATACCTAAAGGAGATCTTTTAAACACGCAGTCTACAGCAGCAAATGATCAACAAAACGTAATTACTCGAGAAAACACACTCACTATAGCATTGCTAAATTTAGCTCAATTATTACAAATACCCTCAGTAGGTTTTGATATAGAGGACATGAATGTTAATTCACCATCTGGGGTATTGTTATACGAAAATTCTGAATTAGTTTATGAAAAAGCTTTACGAAATCAACCTCAAATTAAAAATGCAGAATTAGGTATTGAAAATGCAGATTTAAATATAGAATTATCTAAAGGAGCTTTTTTACCGAGTTTAAGTTATAATGTAAGTGGTGGTACTTCATATTTTAATCAGATGAATAATTTATTTCCTGGTCAAAAAAATGAGTACTTTTTCAAACAAGTTCTTAAAGATAGAGTTACCTACGGTGTATCATTATCTCTAAACATCCCAATTTTTAACAGGTTTCAAACAAAAAATAATGTAGCAAAGTCATACATTAACAGAGAATTGTCTATTCTAAACTTAGACAATCAAAAACTTCAACTTCAACAAACTATTGAACAAGCATTTGCTGATGCAAAAGCTGCATCAAAAACTTTTGAAGCAGCTACCATTTCATTAAATGCTCAAAGAGAAGCTTTTAAAAATGCACAGGAAAGTTATAATTTGGGAGCAAGTACTTTATTTGACTTTGATTTGGTTAGAACTCGATTGGTAAGTGCAGAATCTGCATTAATTAGAGCCAAATATGATTTTGTATTTAAAACCAAGGTGCTTCAATTTTATTACGGAGATTTTAATCTTGACTAAACAACTATAATTTAGATAAAGCGGCAACTTTTGGTTGCCGTTTTTTTATACTTTATCTTTACATAAAAAGTTATTTGAGTACAATATTACACATAGAAACCTCTACTAAAAACTGCTCGGTTAGCATTGCTAATAATGGTAAGCTATTTTCTTTAAAAGAAATTAACACTGGAGATTATTCACATGCAGAAATGCTCCACCCATTAATTAATGAAGCTTTATTAGAGAGCAAATTAACCATTAAAGACATAGAAGCTATTGCTGTAGGCAAAGGCCCAGGATCTTATACTGGATTACGTATTGGTGTTTCTGCGGCAAAAGGATTATGTTTTGCTAACGACATTCCTTTAATATCAATTAATTCTTTGGAAATTTTAGCGCAAAGCATAACTATAGATCGTGGTCTTATTATCCCTATGATAGACGCAAGAAGAATGGAAGTTTATGCTGCAATTTATGACCAAAACCACAACGCTGTTAGGGAAACAAAAGCTGAAATAATTGATTCACATTCTTTTTTAGATGAATTACAAAACCAAAAAGTTTATTTTTTAGGCGATGGTGCAAAAAAATGTAAAAAAATTATTCTTCATGAAAATGCTGTTTTTATAGAAAATGTGTTTCCTTCAGCTAAAGAAATGGCTACTATTTCTTTCCATAAATTTAAGAATAAGACTACTGAAGACGTTGCTTACTTTGAACCTTTTTATTTGAAAGACTTTATTGCTACTCAAGAAAAAAAGAAAATTTAAATACCCTATTCCCTTTGTTATCTTAATGTTACCCTATTTTTAATAGAGTTTTAATAAATGTAAAGTATTGGGTTTAGTTTTTCAAATTCCTTAACCATTACTTTAATTTTTAAAAACTTTTTGTTTATAAACTTTCTAGATATTTGAATAATCTTAAAGATTAATTAAAATCATAATTATTGGTTTTTGTCGATTAGTAGTATTGATTTATAAACTGCCTTTGGCCAAGGCAGTTTTTTAATAATTACGAAACATTAAATTAACATTAGTGTTGGTTATTTGCAGCGACAAAAACTAATACATACATATGAAATTTAATTATCTGTTTATTTGTGCAACTTTATTTATTTGCTCAAACCTAAGTTCTCAGGAAACAAGTGCTCCAAAATTTGGTAAAGGTCTTTTTAATTTAATTGGTAAAGACAGTTCATTCTCCATGAACGTAAGTGCTAGAATGCAAATGTTGGGAACATCAAATTGGGATGTTAATAATGGTTTATCTAATCCAACTTCTAATCTATTAGTTAGAAGAGCTCGTTTAAAATTTAGTGGTTTTGCGTATTCTCCAAAATTAAAATATAAACTAGAATTGGGACTTTCAAATAGAGATATTGGAAAAGCTTCCTCATTTACTAATGAAGCTCCTAAATATATTTTAGATGCTGTAGTAAAATGGAATTTTTCTGGAAATTTTGTGCTTTGGTTTGGCCAGACGAAATTACCTGGAAATAGAGAACGTGTTATTTCTTCGGGAGACTTACAACAAGTAGATCGTTCTTTGTTAAATAGTAGATTTAACATAGACCGTGATATGGGATTCCAATTAAGACATCACTTTAACCTTACTGATACGTTTATTGTAAAAGAAATGTTTGCAGTATCTCAGGGTGAAGGAAGAAATATAACTACTGGAAATTTGGGAGGTCATCAATATACTTCTAGGGTTGAATTGTTGCCTTTTGGAAAATTTGCCAGTAAAGGTGACTATAGAGGAAGCGATTTAAAGTTTGAGCCAACCCCAAAGTTAGCTTTGGGTTTTACTTATGATTTTAATAATGATGCTGTAAAAAATAGAAGTAATCAGGGTTCTTATATGACAAACGACACTGGTTTTTATTCAACAAATATTTCGACAGTTTTTGTAGATGCTATGTATAAGCACAAAGGTTTTTCTCTAATGGCTGAATATGCGTACAGAGATGCAGAAGATGCTTTTGCAAAAAATTCTGATGGAACTTTAACAGGTGATGAAGTTCAGGTTGGTAATGCATTAAACTTACAAACAGGATATTTACTGTCTAAAACTTTGGAGATTTCTGGAAGGTACACCAACATAGATTGGGATAGTGACATCACTGGTAAAGGTGCAGAAAATCAATACACTCTTGGTTTGTCTAAATATATTGTTGGGCATAAATTAAAAGTTCAAACAGATGTAAGCTATTTAGACTTGGCCTCAAAAACAAATCAATTCATGTATAGACTTCAAGTCGATATTCATTTTTAATAACATAACATAATGGTAACATTCACAACTGAAAGTCACCGTAAATTCGTAATAAAATAAAAACAAGAACATGGGAGATCCATATATTTTAATGTTAATTGCCTTAGCGATTTTAGCTACGGTAGACTTAGTAGTAGGAGTTAGTAACGATGCTGTAAATTTTTTAAACTCAGCTATAGGCTCAAAAGCAATAGCAATAAGAAACATCATGATTATTGCAAGTATTGGAGTATTCTTTGGTGCCATTACCTCAAGTGGGATGATGGAAGTAGCACGTAAAGGGATTTTTAACCCAGGAATGTTCATGTTTCAAGACATCATGTTCATTTTTATGGCAGTAATGATTACTGATATTTTGTTATTAGATGTGTTTAATACCCTTGGTATGCCAACCTCTACAACTGTGTCTATTGTATTTGAATTATTAGGAGCTGCTGTAGCCATTTCATTAATAAAGATTTCACAAAACGATGCGGAATCTATTAGTGCTATCTGGAATTATATTAATTATGAAAAAGCCTCATTAATTATTTTTGGAATTCTATTATCAGTAGTCGTCGCATTTTCTGTGGGTGCTATTGTTCAATTTGTTTCCAGACTTATCTACTCTTTTAACTTTGAAAAAAGACCAAGTTATATCAACGCATTGTTTGGAGGATTTGCGATTACTGCAATCACTTATTTCATTATTATTAAAGGAATGAAAGGGACTCCTTACTACAAAGACGTTAAGTTTTTAATTGAAGACAATACCTTATCTATTATTGCAGGAAGTTTTTTATTGTGGACAATAATTTCTCAAGTATTTATCAAAGTATTTAATTTAAATGTATTAAAACTAATTATTGGAATTGGTACCTTTTCATTGGCCATGGCTTTTTCTGGTAATGACTTAGTCAACTTTATTGGTGTACCAATTGCTGCATGGAATTCTTACGAAGCTTGGAGTGTTTCTGGTGTAGAAGCAAATGCTTTTTCTATGGAAATCTTAGCTAAAAAAGTACCCTCTAATGTATGGTTGCTTTTAATCGCTGGAGGTATTATGGTAGTAACCTTATGGACCTCAAGTAAAGCGCGAAATGTAATTAAAACAGGAATTGACTTATCTCGTCAGGGTGAAGGTCACGAAAAGTTTCAACCAAATCCATTATCAAGACTAGTGGTTAGAGCATCTATGGGAATTAATTCAGGGATCACTTATATATTCCCTGCTAAAACAATTGCATTTGTAAATTCTAAATTTCAAAAGCCAGTAATTGAATTAACAAAAGACAAAACCTATGAACTCCCTGCATTTGATATGGTTAGAGCCTCTGTAAATTTAATTGTAGCTGGTATATTAATTTCTATTGCCACGTCTTTAAAACTACCTTTATCTACCACTTATGTAACTTTTATGGTAGCTATGGGTACTTCTCTAGCAGATCGAGCTTGGGGAAGAGAAAGTGCAGTCTACAGAGTTGCGGGAGTGATTAATGTTATTGGAGGATGGTTTTTAACAGCCATTACTGCATTTTTAGCTGCTGCACTAGTAGCATATCTTATTAGTTGGGATATGGTTATGATCCCTGTTTTATTGGTTCTTGTAGCCTTCTTAATAGGAAGAAATACCATCATTCACAGAAAGAAATCTAAAGAAGTAAAAGAACAAGAATATATTCAAAGAGCCGATTTAATAACCATTAATGGAGTTATTGAAGAAAGTGCGGATCATATATCTGGTGTTGCTAACCGTGTAAATAAATTATACACCAATGTCGTTGACGATTTATCTAATCATGATTTAAATAAATTGCGTAAAACAGATAAACACGTTGGTAAATTAAATGAAGAAATAGATAATTTAAAAGATGGCGTATTCTATTTTATAAAATCTTTAGATGATACTTCGGTACAGGCAAGTAGGTTTTATATTTTAGTTCTTGGCTATTTGCAAGATGTTGCGCAATCTATTAGTTACATCTCTAGAGCCAGTTTTAAACATGTAAATAATAATCATAAAAACTTAAAGAAAGGACAGTTAAAAGACTTAAAAGAGATAGACAATCAGTTAACTGAGTTATTAGGAAAAGTAAGTTCTGTATTTGAATTAAGAGCTTTTGATGATTTAGAGGAAATATTAATAGAGAAACAAGATTTATTAAAAGATGTTTCTGACTCTATTGAAAAACAAGTTACTAGAATAAGAATAGAAGAATCTAGTCCAAAAAACACGACTCTATACTTTAGCATTTTATTAGAAACACAAGATCTAATTACTGCTTTAATGAGCTTATTGCAGACTTATGAAGAGTTTCATATTACAACTAAGGAAATAAATTAAGTTCCTAAACCCCCAATAAATAAGTAAAAACCCAAGTCTAAGACTTGGGTTTTTATATTTCTTGATTTAAAGAAAGTAACACCATTCTTAACTCCATAAAAGAATATGATTTATCTACATTTTCTTTTAAATGAGTTAAATTTTTATACTCAACAGCTTCTATTTCCTTGATCATTTTTTGATACTTTTTTAAAGGAATCAATTCTAAAACATCTATCTCTCCAGACGGAATATAACTTGCCAAATGACTTTCTATAGTCCCAGCTGTTAAACTTCTTTCTTTGGCAATTTCTTTAACAGACAAGCCTTTTTTAAACAACTCGAAAGAAATTTGTTTGGTAGATTTTTTATCTTCCTTTTTTTGTTCATTAAAGGCATTAATACCATTCTCTTTGCAATATGTTTCTATTAATTCTAAAATCTCATCTCCATACTTTTTCACCCGTATTTTCCCCATACCATTTACTTTAAGCAACTCTTTTTCAGTTCTTGGTAAACTATCGCATATCGCATACAAAGTTTCTTGAGTAAAAATCTGAAAATGAGGAATATTCTCAGCTTTAGAAATATCATCTCTTAGTGCTCTCAATCCAAGTGCTAAAATGGGGTCTCTTTTTGAAGGTAATTTTTTCTTTTTTACTGGGGTTGTTTTTTGAAGAACAGCTGCTGCTCTAATCTTTAAATAGGGCTGTACCTTAAAACCTTCAGTCATTTTTTTTAAGGCAAAAACTTTCTCACTCAATAATTCTTGTAGCTTATCAAACTGTGTTGTAAAATCTTTTTTTACAGCTTTATTATCTGAGGAAAAAGATAAACTTGCTATAGGCTGCACTATATTTTTAATACTTACAGTCAAAAAATAATCTACTGCTTTTTTAAAACGATCTTGAATTTGAGAACTGTTTTCAGGTAAAATACCCTCACTAGAAATGGCTAGTAACTGATTTCTGAAGCCATTAGAAACCTTCATCAATGCTACAATACCATTATCTTTTATGAGTTGTAAGTGTTCAATTACCTCTCCTTTAATACTTGTTCTGTTCTTGTAATAAATATCTATTAATCTGCTAACAGGGTATAGAAATGACTGGTAGTCAAATAACTCTGAAATTAAATTTAACTGAAACTGGATTTCAGAGGCTGTTAAAATAGTTTCATCTGGGTGATTTTCTTCAACTTCTTTACTAAAAACTTGTACTGTAGTGTCATTAATAATTGCACTATTCGAGATCGGTGTTTTTAACACCAATCCTTCAAGTGATGTACATCTACTCAAAGCCACATAGGTTTGCCCGTGGGCAAAAGAGGCTTCAGCATCTATTATTGCCTTATTAAAAGTTAAGCCCTGACTTTTATGAATAGTAATTGCCCAAGCGAGACGCAGAGGGATTTGAGAAAAAGTTCCTACGATGTCTTCCTTTAACTCTTTAGTTTCCTCATGTATAGAATAATTAACGGTATCCCATTGTTCTTTTTCAGTGATAATTCCATCAATTTCGTTGGCACATTGTACGGTTACATTTTCTCTAGAAATGGCTGTAATAATTCCAATTTTTCCATTGTAATATCTCTTCTCCGGTGAAGAATCATTTTTTATAAACATGACTTGTGCTCCAACTTTAAGAGCTAATCTCTCATCATTTGGAAATGCATTTTCATTAAATTTACCAGACACCTCCGCATTAAAAATGTGATTTTTTGTGGTAAGTGTATTTAACTCAGAGTCATTAATAAGACTTGCCCTTTTGTTGTGTGTAGTAAGGGTAATATATCCCTCATCTTTGTGAGGTGAAAACATTGGTTGATACTGTTTATTTAAAATAGCAGCAGAAGTTTCCGATAACTGATCATTTCTAATTTCATTTAAAATTTTAATAAAATCAGCATTTTTTTGTCTATAAATATGCTGTAATTCTATCGAAACAACTGAAGCGGCTTGATATGCTTTGGAACTAAAAAAATATACGGTATTGTAATGCTCTTTAAGTAAACTCCATTCATTGGGTTTTACAACAGGTGCCAATTGTTGTAAATCTCCAATCATTAAAATTTGAACACCTCCAAAAACCTTATGTTTATTCTTGTATCTTCTTAATACTTGATCAATCCCGTCTAATACATCTGCACGCACCATACTTATCTCATCAATTATAACAAGATCTAATGATTTGATAATGTCTATTTTAGTCTTAGAAAACCTTCGTTGTTGATTTGAAGTGTGTGAAATTTGATTGGGTAAAATAGGCCCGAAAGGCATTTGAAAAAAAGAGTGAATCGTAACTCCTTTTGCATTAATTGCTGCTACACCTGTTGGGGCAACCACTACCATTCTTTTGTGTGAATTTTCCTTTACACTGCGCAAAAAAGTAGTTTTACCAGTACCAGCCTTACCATTATAAAAAGATTTCTATCCGTATTTTCAATAAATTGGTGAGCCAGATTTAACTCAGCATTTTTAGGCATTGTAGCTTTTTATGGCAAGATACCTAATAAAATATGTTTGGTGAAAAAAGACAATAAAAATGAGAAATAAATACACTATTAAATAAAAGAAGAAAGGTAAATAACATATACGCTATTTACCTTTTAGTGCCAAAAAAAATTATAATTTCTCCCTCAAAAAATTGATAATCTATACATTTGGTGTATTGTAATTTTTATTCTTATACAAAATAAAATCTAGTTTTAGGCTCCTTGTTGTAGGAGTTGTTTCATAGTTGCAACGAAAACTGGTTCCTTTTTTTGACGAACATTTACAGCCCTTATTTTGTTACATCTATGACATTTTTGATGCCATTGATGTTTTATATCAATAGCCTTTTTTCTTTTAGATCTTGTTATAACTTTTCTTCTTGTTTTGCTCCAATTGTGACCAATTAATTTACATAAAAGTGATTTCATAACGTTGAGGGTTTTTTTTATAAATTTCTTAAAGTAATAGTAAACTCACAATACCCAATAGTAATGAAATTTACTGCTCACTATTTTTGGGGAGACTACCTATTGGTAAACAAATATTTGTAAAAATAGTAAACCCTTAAATTAAGAGTTAAAAGCAGGAAGTTATATTTAGAAAAGTTCAAAAAAAATTTTAACACAGATCAACTGACAAAAATTAACTTATTTTTTCTTACAAAAAAACCCAAGCAAGTTTGCTTGGGTTTTATACTATATTAATTGAGTAACCTACATTTCTAAAGCACTTAATGGGTTGTTATCCATTAATAACTCTACTGGGTTTTCTAATGCTTCTTTTACCGCTACTAAAAATCCAACAGATTCCCTACCGTCTATAATTCTATGATCATAAGACAAAGCTACATACATGATAGGTTGTATCACTACCTCCCCATTTACTGCCATAGGTCTATTAACAATGTTGTGCATCCCTAAAATACCACTTTGTGGAGGGTTTATAATTGGCGTAGACAACATGGAGCCAAAAACACCACCATTGGTAATGGTAAAGGTACCTCCTGTCATTTCATCGATAGTAATTTGCCCATCTCTTGCTCTAATTGCTAGACGTTTTACTTCACTTTCTACACCTCTAAAACTCAATTTTTCTGCATTTCTAATCACTGGTACCATAAGACCTTTTGGTCCTGAAACTGCTATAGAAATGTCTTGAAAGTCATGCTCTATTTTAAAGTCTCCATCAATCATTGAATTTACGTCTGGATACATTTTTAAAGCTCTTACTACAGCTAATGTAAAGAAAGACATAAAACCAAGACCTACGCCATGCTTGGCTTTAAAATCTTCTTTATACTGGGCTCTTAAATCAAAAATAGGCTGCATGTTTACCTCATTAAAGGTAGTTAGCATCGCTGTTTCACTTTTTACAGCTACCAAGCGCTCTGCCACTTTTCTTCGTAGCATAGACATTTTCTTGCGAGTTGTTCCTCTTGTACCGTCTTCTGGCATTGTCCCCATAGATGGAACTGCTTTTACAGCATCTTCTTTGGTGATTCTTCCTGCTTTTCCAGTTCCTGTAATTGAAGATGCCTCTATGTCTTTTTCTGCTAAGATTTTCTTAGCTGCTGGTGATGCTGTTCCTGATGCATATGTTGTAGCAACTTCTTCTTTTACAGGAGTAGCCTTGGGTGCTTCTTTAACTGAAGTTGAAGTTGGTGTAGTAGATGAACCCTCTGGTTTTTCTGCTGCTGTGTCTATTAAACAAACTACAGCTCCTACCTCAACAGCATCTCCTTCTTCCGCTTGTAAAGTAACAATTCCACTTTCTTCAGCTGGCAATTCTAAAGTAGCCTTATCAGAATCTACTTCAGCAATAGGCTGGTCTTTTTCTACATAGTCTCCATCCTCAACTAACCAAGTTGCAATTTCTACTTCTGTAATTGATTCTCCCGGTGAAGGAACTTTCATTTCTAAAATCATCAGTTCTTATTTTACGTATACTGAACCTAATCAGCTTTTATTATTTTTTTATTAAATACAATTTATTTAGCATCACTAAAAACACTGTCTATAACTGCTTTATGTCGTTTTTTAAATCGTGTACTAGACCCTGCTGCAGGAACAGCATAATATTTTCTAGATCTTACATTTAATTTCACCAACTCTAGTCTTTCTAGCATAAAACTCCATGCTCCCATATTTCTGGGTTCTTCTTGGGCCCAGATGTATTCTTTTACTGCAGGATATCTGTCTATTACGCGTTGTATTTTTTCTAAATGTAACGGAAATAATTGTTCTATTCTAACAAGGGCTACGTCTTCTCTTTCCAAAATTTCACGTTCTGCCAGTAAATCATAGTAGAATTTACCCATACAAAAAACAAGTTTAGTCACTTTAGATGGGTTTAATGAGTCGTCTATAACTTCTTGGAATTCTCCTGTAGCTAAATCCTCTATGGAATTAACCGCTTTTGGATGACGTAATAAGCTTTTAGGTGTAAAAACGATTAACGGTTTTCTGTAGTTACGCTTCATTTGTCTTCGTAACAAATGATAAAAATTTGATGGTGTAGTACAGTTTGCCACTGTCATATTATCTTCTGCACACAATTGCAAGTAACGTTCTATTCTTGCGGATGAATGTTCAGATCCTTGTCCTTCATACCCATGCGGAAGTAATACTACAATCCCATTTTGCATTTTCCATTTGTCTTCTGCAGCTGATATGTATTGATCAAACATAATTTGAGCTCCGTTAGAGAAATCTCCAAACTGAGCTTCCCAAATGGTTAATGTATTTGGATTTGCCATGGCATACCCATAATCAAATCCTAACACACCATATTCAGATAATAACGAGTTATAAATCGTCATTTTTCCAGAATTATTTGGGTTGTTGTTTAATAAATTAATTCTTTCTTCAGAAATTTCATCTCTTAAAATGGCATGTCTGTGAGAAAAAGTACCTCTTTCTACATCTTGACCAGAGATACGAACGTTAAATCCTTCTTCTAATAAACTACCATAAGCAAGATTTTCTGCCATACCCCAATCTAAGGTATTGGTGTCGAAAACCATTTTTGACCTTCCTTGTAAAATACGTTCTGCTTTTCTAACAAACTGAACATTTTCTGGAACAGTAGATACTATTTTAGCTATATTTTTTAATTTGTCTACGGGATAGGAAGTGTTTTCTGTCTGCAACATCGATGTTAACTGCTGACGCTCAAAACCTTTCCAGGTAGACTGCATAAACTCTTTAACTTTAGATGTTTTTACTTTTTTAGATTCGTTAAATTCTGTTTCTAATAGTTCTTTAAAGTCTGTAGTTACTTTTTGAAGATACTCTGAGTTTATGGTGTTCTCCTCTAATAACTGCGCAGCATATAAATCCTTGACATTTTTATGTTTAGAGATTGCTTTGTATAATTTAGGCTGTGTAAAACGAGGCTCATCACCTTCGTTGTGCCCATATTTTCTATAGCCTAATAAATCTATAAAAACATCTGTTTTAAATTTCATTCTGAAATCTAAGGCCATCTCCATGGCATGACAAACCGCTTCTGTATCGTCTGCATTTACATGTAACACTGGAGATAATGTAACTTTGGCTACATCGGTACAATAGGTACTAGAGCGAGCATCTAAATAATTGGTGGTAAAACCTATTTGATTGTTGACCACTATATGAATTGTCCCGCCAGTTTTATACCCATTAAGCTTAGCCATTTGAGTAACCTCATAGGCAATTCCTTGACCAGCAATAGCTGCATCTCCATGCACTATAATGGGGAGAATTTTACTTTCGTCTCCGTTGTATTTTCTATCTATTTTGGCTCTTGCTATTCCTTCAGCTACTGCCGCAACAGTTTCTAAATGTGAAGGATTGGGCACCAAATTCATTTTTATTTGTTTTCCGTTTCTGAACGTTTTACTAAGGGTTAATCCTAAGTGATATTTTACATCTCCATCTATATTTGTGTCTTCAAAGTCTTTTCCTTCAAATTCACTAAATAAATCTCTAACTGGTTTCTTAAAAATATTTACTAGGGTATTTAAACGACCTCTGTGAGCCATTCCTAAAACACATTCTTCAACACCATATACCTCAGCTGCATTTCTTAAAGCTACACTAATCCCTGGAATTAAAGCCTCTCCTCCTTCTAATGAAAATCTTTTTTGTCCTACATATTTTGTCTGCAAAAAACTTTCAAAGGTAACCGCTTGGTTTAATTTAGATAAAATATACTTTTTTGCGTCTTGAGTGTAATTTGGGTGATTGTCATTTACGATGAGTCGATCTTTCCACCATGTTAATTTTTCTGGATTTCGCATGTACATGTACTCCACTCCAATAGAGTCACAGTAGGTTCTCTCTAAATGTCCAATAATTTCAGAAAGCTTTTTTGGACCAATCCCAACAATTTCTCCTGCATTAAAAATACTGTCTAAATCGTTTTTAGAAAGGCCAAAATTTTCAATATCTAAGGTAGGAGTGTATTTTCTTCTATCTCTAACCGGATTGGTTTTAGTAAATAAGTGACCCCTTGTTCTATACCCATTAATTAAATCTACAACCAGAAATTCTTTTCTGACAGATTGTGGAATTTCAACTGATGCTTCAGAATCGTCTGTCAAAGAGAAATTTTCATTGGCTAAGTCATAGCCTTGAAAAAAACTTCTCCAACTAGGTTCTACAATATCTGGATTTTGTAAATATTTATCGTATAAATCGGCTATATAACCGGTATGTGCTGCATTTAAGAAAGAAAACTTATCCATAAAAATAGATTACTGTATATCTAAGCTAATTATTGTCTGTAAAAATACAACTTTTAGAAAAAACAGCGATTTATTTAAGCATTTAAATACAACTGAATATGGTTTAGTATAATGTTAGTTAAACAGCTTTAGAGTATCAAAATCATTACTAGTTTTTGAGGATTAGATAAACTAATAGTTGATTAGGTATTTTTTTGCAAAAAAAGTTTTTGTGCTTTTTGTAAAAGATATATATTTGCACACGCTAAAATAAATTTATTCTAGCAAACTCCTCCTTAGCTCAGTTGGTTAGAGCATCTGACTGTTAATCAGAGGGTCCTTGGTTCGAGCCCAAGAGGGGGAGCAAAAAAGGT